>Ga0206123_10000005_pt1 | contig 261122 bp, 230 predicted proteins | sample Helgoland_Spring_2_FD_160086 | JGI IMG/M metagenome (GOLD analysis project Ga0206123, IMG submission 160086) | Pelagic subsurface seawater microbial communities from Kabeltonne, Helgoland, North Sea - Helgoland_Spring_Bloom_20160316_1 | ecosystem: Environmental > Aquatic > Marine > Epipelagic...
CGGGGCACGGCGCTGGTGCGCGAGATCCACTATTGGCTGCTGCTCGGCGAGCAGGGTGAAGCGATTCGGCGGCTCGGCCCGCCGAACGGCCGTGTTCGGCGCATCGCGCGGGCCGTGGCGCTACTGCGCCGGGACTACGCGCAGCCGCTAACCATTGAGCGGCTGGCCCGGGAAGCCGGAATGAGCCGGTCCGCCTTCCACCAGCATTTTCGCGCGGTCACCACGGTGTCGCCGCTGCAGTTTCAGAAGCAACTGCGTTTGATCGAAGCGCGCCGACTGATGCTGGCGGAGGGCAAGAGCGCCAGCCGCGCCGCGTTCGATGTGGGCTACGCCAGCGTGCCGCAGTTCACCCGCGAGTACGCTCGCATGTTCGGACTGCCGCCGGCGAAGGACCGTAAATATAGCAACGAAGAGGCTCTGCCGGGGGGCGTTGACGGTGGCCGATGACGTCAGTCGGTGATCACCTCTGGCACCACCGACATGCCCACTTTCAGCTTGCCCACATCGGGCTGGTCCGGGTCCACGGCGATGCGTACCGGAAGACGCTGAACGATCTTGGTGAAGTTGCCGGTGGCGTTGTGGGGTGGAATCGCTGAGAAGCTTACGCCACTGGCGGGGCCGAGGCTGGCTACCTTGCCGGTCAGGGTCGCGCCGGGCAGCGCGTCCACGGTGAAGCGCACCGGCTGGCCGGTGTGCATGTGCGCGATCTGGGTCTCGCGGAAGTTGGCGTTGATGTAGAGATCATCCAGCGGCACCAGGGTGAGCAGGGTCTCGCCGACGTTGACGTAGGCGCCGGGGCGTACCACTTTTTGTGCCACGGTGCCGTCCACCGGTGCCTTGATGCGGGTGTAGGAGAGCGCCAGCTCCGCCGCGTCCAGTCTGGCCCGCGCGGTGTTCTCGGCGGCGCGGGCTTTTTCGATGTCCGCACGCAGCACTGCCCGTTCCTGTTTAGCGGCGTCGTAGGCGGCGCGGTCGCCCATCTGGCCGGCGCGCCGGGCGGCCAGCTCCGCTTCCGCTCTTTGTTGAGCCTGGACGGTGCCGGCCCCGATTTCCGCCAGGTCGTGGTAACGGGTTTGTTCCTGCCGGGCCAGGTTGACGGCGGCGCGGTCCGCTTCCAGTTGGGCCCGCGCCTGCTCGATGGTGCTTGCCTGGCGTTTCAGCCGTGCTTGCAGGCCCACCACTTCGGCGCTCGCCTGGGCGAGGGCGGCGCGCGCCTCCTCCACCTGGATACGCGCGTCGCGGTCGTCGATTTCCACCAGTGGCTCGCCGGCGCGCACCGCCTGATTTTCCTCCACCAGTACCTTGCCGACGCGGCCGGCGATTTGCGGCGACACCCGGGTCAGGTCCGCTTGTACATAGGCGTCGGTGGTGGACTGCTCTCCGGCGGCGCTCTCCGGGCGGTTAAGCAGATGGAAACCGATACCGGCGAGAATCAGGATGGCCAGCACGGCTAATAGGCGAAACAATCGAGAAGAAGCCATGGGGTTATTCCGTTGAGGGTGAAGGAAGCCGCGGTGGCGCCACGGGGGTCAGACAAAGCGCCAGGGGAATCAGAACCAGCGCGAGGATGCCGAGCACGCGGTAGGCATCGGCGGTGGCCAGAGTGGTGGCCTGGGTGGCGACGGTGTCGGCCAGCGCCACCATACGGTCGTCGTGCAGCCCCAGGGTGGCGCCGGCGCGGGCCAGGTTGCCCAGCAGCATGTCGCTATGAAACCGCCCGCGTTCCAGCATCATCTGGGTGATCAGGGCACTGCCTAAGGCAGTGCCGAAGGCACGCAACATGTTCACCATGCCGGAGACGAACGGACCTTCCTCAGGCTGGACCACGCTGGTGGACAGGAACAGCAACGACACCACCGCCATCGGCTGTCCGAACGACTGCAGCACCTGCACGGTGACGAACTGCCGCCACATCCATTCACTGTTGACCTGCGCACCAAGCCAGCAAGACAGCGCCAGAAGCACCAGACCGGCGGCGAGTACTTTGCGTGCGTCCACCCAGGGCCGGTAGAGCATCAGCGCCACCAGCGAGCCGAGCACCAGTTGCGGCAACCCGATAATCAAACTGAGCACGCCGGACTGCAGCGGCCGGTAACCCTGAACCTCAGCGAGGAAGTGCATCGGCAGCAGCGCCCCGGACAAAAACAACACCAACAGCCCGATAAACAAGGTGAAGCCCAGCCCCAGGTTGCGGCGCGCCAGCAGTTGCAGACGGATAAACGGGCTGGGGTGGCGCCATTCGCTGATCAGGCCGGCGGCGGTGGCGATCAGGCCGCCGGTGAGGGCGCCGGTGATCAGCGGCGAATGAAACCAGTTCAGCCGTACGCCCTGGCTCATCGCCACCGCCAGCAGCGCGAGGCCGGTAACCAGTAGAACGTGCCCGACCCAATTCCCTTGGCCGAAGCGCTCATGGCGCGGTGGGTCCTGGGGCAAGCCCCAGGCGCAAAGCACCAGACTGAGCAGACCCAGCGGCACGACCTGCCAGTAGATCCAGCGCCAATCGAAAAGTTGGTCGGTCCAGGCCCCGGCCAGCCACACTGCCAGGTTGGGCGCCAGGGTGGCGGTCATGGCGTACAGCGCCAGGCCGTGCAGCCGGATCGGCAGCGGCAGAAAGCGCAGCGCCGCCATCATCAATGTTGGGATCAGTCCGCCGGCGACGATGCCCTGCAGGCTTCTTAGCACCAGCATCGCCGGCAGCGATTGGGCAAACGGCAGCAGCAGGGCGAGCAGGGTGGCGACGCTGATCAGCGCCATCTGGTAGCGGCGCAACGAGAAGGTAATGGCGAACCAGGCGGCGAACGGCTGCACCGCGATTTCACCGACCAGATAGACGGTATCCAACCAGGACGCCGGATCGACACCGAAGCCGTGGGCGCCGCGGATATCCATCAGCGCCAGCGAAGCCACCCGACTGTTCAGACCGGCCATGATGGCGGCGATAAACACACCGGTGAGCCCAGCGGCGAGCCGGGGGCCGAAAACGGGTTGGGCCGGCGCGGTGGCCGGGACGCTGGTCATGCTGGGAACTCCGGCGTGCAGGGCAGGAAAATCGAACTGTACCTATCGGTTCGATATGTTAGAGATGAGCGTGCATTAGCGCAAGTGAGATAACGAAGGGAGTGATATATAAAGGGTTTTCCCTCGGCGACCCGGGCGATGACGCCAGCCGAGACATCCGGTACACTTTCGGGCATTCTTCCGCCGGAGACCGCCATGAGCCCCGCCGCTCCCTCCAACCAGAAAGCCCGGACTATTTTGCAGGCGGCGCGAAAAGTGTTCCTGGAGCACGGTTTCAGCGCCGCCACCACCGACATGATTCAGCAGCAGGCGGGGGTCTCCAAGTCCACCGTGTACGCGCACTATCCTACCAAGGAAAAGCTGTTTATCGCTGTGGTCGAAGCGGAGTGCGAGTCTTTCCTGAGCGGCATGCAGCGCATTGAGTTTCAGCCCAACGGGGTAGAGGCGCTGCTGCACCAACTGGCCAACACCTATCTGGACATCGTGTTGTCGCCGGTGGCCCTGGCCCAGTACCGGGTGCTGGTGGGCGAAGCGCCGAAGTTTCCGGAGCTGGCCCACCGTTTCTATCAGGCTGGTCCGCGCGCCATGATCCGCCAGGCCACGGAGTTGCTGTCACGGGCGGCGGAGGCCGGCGAGTTGGATTTCGGCGGGCTGTCCGCGGAGACGGCGGCCACCGCCTTCGCTAACCTGGTGCGCTCCGAGCTGCAGCAGCATTACCTGCTGCACCCCGAGGCCCGGCCCAGCCGCGCCCAGATCGAGCAATGGGCGGAAACCTGCGTGTTTATTTTTCTGCGCGCTTTCGCGGCGAAACGCTGACCTGCCGCACGCGGCCGCTGGGCCCGCCGCCACAGTAAAAGCTGCCGTTGCCGTCGTAGGTCAGCCCGGAGACATGAACGCCTTCGGGCATGTCGATGCGTTCCAGCACTTCGCCGGTCTGCGAATCAATGTGCCGCAGGTCGGCGTCTTCGCCTTCCCAGGTGCCGTGCCAGAGTTCGTCGTTGATCCAGGTCACGCCGGTGACGAAGCGGTCGGATTCCAGAGTGCGCAGTACCGCGCCGGTTTCCGGGTCCACCTGATGGATCTTTCGTTTCCGGTACTGGCCGACCCACAGCGAGCCTTCCGCCCAGGCCATGCCGGAATCCTCGCCGTCGCCGGGGGCCGGCAGGCTGGCGAGTATATCGCCGGTCTTCGGGTCGATTTTGTGGATCTGCTTTTCGGCGATCTGGTAGAGGTGAGTGCCGTCGAAGGCGGTCCCGGCGTCGGCGGCCACGCTCAGGGTGTGTTGTATTTCACCGCTGGCCGGGTCCAGGGCCTGGAGTTTGTCGCCGGTGGCCAGCCAGACGTAACGGCCGTCGTAGTCCACGCCGCCCACCGTTGACGCGCCGGGGAAGGGGCCGTACTCGCGGGTGATTCGTGCTTGTGACTGTTTCATGGTGATGTCCTCCTTGTAGGTTCAGGCCATCCTAGCCGCCCGGCAGTGGCGCGGTGAGTAACAAGGTTGTCGTGAATCCGAGCACCGGCGAGGCCACCCAGCGGCGCGCGCGACCTTGCCCCAGGGCTTCCACTTTGCCGGCGTCCGCCAGGGCGTCCAGCGCCCGTTGCACGGTGCGCTGGCTGGTGCCCAGCGCCAGGGCCAGGGCGGAGCTGGACCAGGCTTCGCCATCGGACAGAAACGCCAGTATCGGCGTGTGCTTCTCTTCCAGCGGCCGGGCCAGCACGGCGACGTCGCCGGTCAGCGGCTCCAGCTTGAAGCCGTGACGGGTGGCGTGCAGTCGGGCCAGCGGTCGCAACGCCTGCCGCAGCCGGCCGATTTCCACGCGCAGGCGGGCACGGTGGGATTCTTCCACCTGACGCAGGCGGAAGGCGCGCTCGATCAAGGTGTCGCGGCGGGCGTCGCCGGGCCAGGCTTCGGCCAGCGTGCGCGCCAGGGTGAACAGCACCGGCCGTGTCGCCAGTTCGATCACGGTGCCGGTCTGGCGCACGCTGTAGCGGCAGGCGTCCACCACCAGGGTGGGGGACGCAAACAGTGCTTCCACCTCCTCAAGCCGCACCAGTCTGTCCTTATCGTGTGTCATCAGCCGTGCCGCTGGCTCCTGCAGGACACGGGCGGTCTTTTTCACTTCGTTGATCAGGGCGGCAATGCCTGAGCGGTGCGCCACCTGCCCAGCGTGACCGAGGGCGGCGCGTGCGGTTCGGGTGTCGAGCCGGCGTAACGCGATGCCGGCGGCGGCGAGTCCGTGGGTGGCTTGAAGAGCAGGCGGTAGGGTGTCGCAGGGCAGCGCTTCGAGCTGCTCTTTCGCTTCGTCGAGCCGGCCGATCAGCAGCAGCCGGTGCACAGCCAGATAGCGGGCATGCGCGGCATTGACGGTATCACCGTGGCGTTGCAGCGTTTCCCGGGCCGTGTCCAACGCCTTCGACGAGGCGTGCAGGTCGCGGGCGGCGAGCGCCACTTCGGCTTCGGCGACCACACAGCGGGCGCGGGCCATCGTTTCCCGTGGGGTGAACGCTCGCGCTGCGCGGCGCAACAGGGCCCGAGCGCGGGCCAGGTCGCCGAGCTGCGCCATGGCGATGCCGCGCAACGCCAGCGCCGGCGCGTCGTCGCGCAGCGCGATCTGGTTCAGCGCACGCAGCGGGTCGCCGCCGGCCAGTGCCCGCGCCGCTGCTGAAATCAGCGAATCCATCCGAAGGTCACCCCGCCTCTCTGCCTGTGGCGACTGTACAGCCGCTGCTCGCTATTTTATAACCGCAAAGAGCCTGATCGTCCTGTACCCCCATGCGGGAATTGCGAGGTAAACCATGAAAGTGAAACGCATCATGGCCAACACGGCCACTTCCGATCTGGAAAAAGCCGACCGCTTCTACGGTGACATCCTGGGCCTTGAACGGTTGATGGACCATGGTTGGTTCCGCACCTATGGCTCGCAGGAAAAAATGATGGTGCAGATCAGCTTCGGCTCCGAAGGCGGTTCGGGGACGCCGGTTCCCGATCTTTCCATTGAGGTGGATGATCTGGAAGGCGCTCTGTCCCGGTTCAAGCAGGCCGGTGTGCCGATCGAATACGGCCCGGTCAGCGAGCCCTGGGGGGTGCGCCGTTTCTATGTGCGGGACCCGTTCGGCAAGCTGCTCAATATCCTGCAACACGAGTGAAGCCGGTGGCGTGCCGGGTTACCTGATGTCCACCTTGTTTGGCACGAAAGGCCCGTTACTTGGTTCTCCTGCGGCGCCATGATGACGCCTGAATTGGTAAAGGGGCTGATTATGCAAATCGATACGAGTACGCCGGTGATGGTCACCGGCGCCACCGGCTACGTGGCCGGGCGCCTGATGGAACGGTTGCTGGAAGAAGGGCTGACCGTGCATGCGGCGGTGCGCAACCCGGACGACAGCCGCAAACTCCAGTATTTGAATGCCATCGCCGAAAAGACGCCGGGCACCATCCGCTACTTCAAGGCGGACCTGTTGTCGCCGGGGTCCTACGCGGAGGCCATGGCCGGCTGTTCGGTGGTGTTTCACACCGCGTCACCATTCACTACCACGGTGAAAGACCCACGCAAGGAACTGGTGGAGCCGGCGCAGCTTGGCACCCGCAATGTGTTGGAAACGGTCAACGAAACGCCGTCGGTGAAACGGGTGGTGCTGACCAGCAGTTGCGCGGCGATCTACGGCGATAACGCTGACCTGGCGCGCACCGCCAATGGCGTTTTCACCGAGGCGGACTGGAACACCAGTTCGTCCTTGAGCCATCAGCCTTACGCTTACTCCAAGACCGTGGCGGAGAAAGAGGGTTGGAAAATCGCCGAGGCGCAGGACCGCTGGGATCTGGTCACCATCAATCCGTCCCTGGTGGTGGGGCCGGGCATCAACCCGAACGCCACCTCCGAGAGCTTCGACATCCTGCGCCAGTTCGGTGACGGTACCGCCCGCCCGGGTGTGCCGGATGTGGGCATCGGCGTGGTGGACGTGCGCGAAGTAGCCGAAGCGCACCTGCGCGCCGGCTTCCTGCCGGAGGCGAACGGTCGCTACATCCTGTCTGGCCACGACACCGACTTCCCGGAAATGGCCGCCGTGCTGCGCCGCCGTTTCGGCAAAAAATACCCGATCCCCAAGCGCACCCTGCCCAAGGCCGCGGTGTGGCTGTTCGGCCCGCTGGTGAACAAAACCCTCAGCCGAAAATTCGTCAGCCGCAACGTCAATCACCCCTGGCGGGCGGACAATAGCCGCAGCCGTGAACAGCTCGGTATCCAATACCGTTCGCTGGAAGATTCACTGAATGAGTTCTTTCAGCAGTTGGTGGATAGCGGACAGTTTAAGAAATAGGGGCGTGACATAGCGTCTCTATTATTCGTTGCCAAACCAACCGCGCCGTATTATCAGGACATGTCCGCCTTCGGCGATGTGAATAGATGATAATAAGGCGCGGGGATGCCAGGGGAGCTGATTAAGCCACCGGCGGAGGTGACAACGCTATAAACCTCCAAGAAGCGGCCGGGGTGACCATGCCGTCTTTCAAAAGCAGGCCTTACAGGCCGACGAGTTGTTATCTGACAGTGCATTCGGTTTATTGCTGACACTCGCTCAGACCTGGCTGTTCTAAAGTGTATGGATGATTCGCCATACCCTTTATTTGTACGCAGGTAACGTATATTATGGACGCGGTCTTTGTGGAGCTGACGCCGTTCCGACGGTATCGCGCGGCGTACCTGGATGATCACGCCTACCGGCTGTTGCAGCAGCTTTTGCTGCGGCGCCCGGAGGCGGGTGCCCGAATCCAAGGCACCGGTGGACTTCGGAAGTTGCGCTTTGCGGACGAGCGGCGGGGCAAGGGAAAGCGCGGCGGCTTGCGCGTGATCTATTACTGGTGGCGCGGTGGCTGCCAGTTCTGGTTGTTCACGCTTTACGATAAAGACGAAGCGAGTGATCTGACCGCCGAGCAAAGAACGGTTTTGAAAAGAATGTTGCACGCGGAAATCGCGGCCAGGAGTGCCCCATGAAACGGAATCTTTTCGCTGAACTGAAAGAAGGCTTTGGAGAATTGGAGGCCGAACGCCACGGGAAGCTCACCTTGCGCGACCAGCCCGCGCGCTGGTCGCCGGTGGCGGGCTTCGATGCGCAAGAGCTGCTATCGCTCCGCGAGAAGCTGGGCCTTTCCCGGGCCGTGTTCGCGACCTATCTGCGCACCAATCCCCGTACGTTGGAAAACTGGGAGCAGGGGCGCGCCAAGCCCAATGCCCAGGCGGCAATTCTGCTCCGTCTTATTCAGCAATACCCCGATACCCTGGAACGTTTGGCGCGCCTTTAACGGCAAGCCGCTCCACCGCGCCTTCTCCCGGACAGCCTGATCCGCGTCACGACCGGCACCCGGGTCGGCATCACCACTTCTTTTCCGCCGTCTTCAAACGCATCCGTGCTATACTGCCGCCGCTTTACCCCACCGCTTAGTGGGGACTTTCTATTGCCATGGCCCCTCTAAGCCTTGCACCGCTTGAGGCCTCCCCATGACGACCGTTATTCCCGTTTCACTGCGAGCCCGCCCCTATTCGGCGCAGGCCCCGCCCGCCACCAGTCAATCCGCTCCCTTGCCAGTTACCAGCGTTATCCCTCTCGACCCGTTGCTCCACACCCCGCTCGTTTCCGCTCCCCATACCCCTAAGCGCATTGCCACCGCGATTGTCTATTGCGAAGGCCAGTTCGGCGCGATCGACGGCAAGACCGCTAACGGTTTGATTCGCCATTCGGAGAAATACCAGGTGCTGTCGGTGATCGACAGTGATCAAGCCGGCCTTGATACCGGCACCGTTCTGGACGATACCCCGAACGGCATCCCGGTGTGCCGCGATCTGGCCGATGCGTTGAGTCTGGCGACCACGGTACCGGACTTTCTGATTTTCGGCATGGCGCCGGCCAGTGGCCTGCTCTCCGAGGCGCAGCGCGCCGTGGTGTTGGCAGCGATGGGCGAGGGCATGAGCATCGTGAACGGGCTGCACGAGTTCCTTAACGATGACCCGGAATTCGCCGCCGCACGGATTACCCACAACGTGGACATCGTCGATGTACGACGCCCCCGGCCGAAGAAATATCTGCGCATGTTCAGCGGCCGCATCGCCGACGTGAGCTGCCCGCGCATCGCCGTGCTGGGCACCGACTGCGCGATCGGCAAGCGAACCACCGCCACGGTGCTGACCGCCGCGCTCAACAGCATGGGCATCAAGGCGGTGATGGTTGGCACCGGGCAGACCGGCCTGATTCAGGGCGCTCGCTATGGTGTGGCGCTGGATTCGGTGCCGTCGCAGTTTTGCGCCGGAGAGCTGGAAGCGACCATTGTCGAGGCGTTCGACGCGGAGCAGCCGGATGTGATCATTATTGAAGGTCAGGGCGCCCTGAGCCACCCGGCCTTTTCCACCACATCGTTTATTCTGCGTGGCGCCTGCCCCCAGGCGGTGGTGCTGCAGCACGCCCCGGCGCGTGCTTTCCGCTGTGATTTCGAGACCATGGCGATGCCCAACCCAGCGGACGAAATCAAACTGATCGAGACATTTTCCGATACCCGCGTCATCGGCCTGACGCTCAACCATGAGCACATGGACACCAGTCAAGTGACCACCGCCATCGGTGACTTCACTCGCGACCTGGGGATTCCCGTCACCGACGCCCTGGCCCGGCCCGCCGAGGAACTGGTGGCGATGGTGTTCGCGGCCTTCCCGGAACTGGAAGCCCGTTTCGGGGGAGAAAGCCAATGAGCGCGCCAAGACTGGAAGTCGACCTCGACAAAATCACCCACAATGCCCGCGTACTGGTGGAGGATCTGGGCGACCGGGATATCCTGGTCAGCGGTGTCACCAAAGCCGCCTTGGGCACGGTGGAAATCGCCAAGGCGATGCTGCGCGCCGGCGTCAGCGGCCTGGCGGATTCCCGTATCGAAAACATCGAAGCCATGCGTCAGCAGCGTATCGCGGCGCCGATCATGCTGATTCGTTCGCCCATGCCCAGCCAGGCGGCGCGGGTGGTGAAATCCGCGGACATCAGCTTCAACACTGAATTATCGGTGGTGCGCCGGCTTTCCGCCGCCGCTCAGGACACCGATCGCACCCACGGGGTGGTGTTGATGGTCGAGCTGGGTGATTTGCGTGAAGGCATAATGCCCGCGGATCTGATCAACGCCGCCCGTGAAGTGCTGCGCTTGCCCAACTTGGTGTTGACCGGTATCGGCGTTAATCTCGCCTGCCACAGCGGCGTGGCGCCGGACGCCACCAATATGGCCATTCTGTCGGCCCTGGCCGACGAAGTGGAAACCACGTTGGATGTGGAACTGGAGGTGGTTTCAGGCGGCAACTCGGCCAACTTGGACTGGGCGCTGGGCAATGGCGACATCGGGCGCATTAATCATCTGCGCCTGGGCGAAGCTATTTTGCTCGGTTGCGAGCCGCTGCACCGCAAGCCCTTGGATGGTTTGCACACCGATGCGATTACCCTGGTGGCGGAGGTGATCGAGTCGAAAACCAAGCCCTCTCTGCCCTGGGGGACGCTGGCGGAAACCGCCTTCGGCGGCAAGACCACCGTCACGGATAGCGGCGATATGTGCCGGGCCATTCTGGCGGTGGGCGAACAAGATATCGACCCGGCGGGCCTGCGGCCACCGGACGGCCTGGTGATTCTCGGCGCCAGCAGTGACCACCTGTTGCTTGACTGCGGCAAGCGATCTCTGCAAGTCGGCTCGGAAGTGCATTTCGGCGTGAACTACAGCGCTCTGGTGCGGGCCATGACGTCGCCGTCCGTGGACAAAGCCATGGCCCGGGGGCGGGCGGTTCGGCGAGCTTGATTCGACGGCCGGGGCCGTCTCCCGCTTTACGGATGGACTGGCCCCCTTTAGGCGCGGGCGGCGTCGGCGCGTTCGGCGCCAGGGTGGCGTAGCGTCGCCAATGCTCTAGACTCGGGGGGGATCTGTGAAACCCGGCGACGAGAGCGGTGATGTCTAGAAACAATGCCTCCCAGACTGGGGAAAACAAGGCCGCGACAATACAGAAAAACGAGCCGTTGGTATTGGCTGAGCTGTCGCTGCATGCGGTGGCGGTTCTGTTCGATCCGTTGCCCGAAGCCGTTGTGCTGGCCGACCGTGGGCGCCGTATTTTGTATATCAATGCGGCGGCCGAGGCACTGTTCGGCTATTCCCTGGCGCCGCTGAGAAATAAAAAAAACCGAGACGCTTTACGCCGACCCGAGCGATTTTGTCGATCAGGGCAAAGAGCGCTATAACCCCGGCGCCGATGCGACATTCTCAGCGTATCGGGTGTCGTACCAGCGCTCCGACGGCTCCATGTTTTTGGGGCAGACCTCCGGCGGCGGGTTACGCGATGCGGAAGGGGTGACCCAGGGGTATCTGGGGTTGATTCGACCGGCCCGTTCCGCCGAGCAATCCATTGATACGCTGCAGCGCCTTCATTCAATCACCGCCGATTCGAGCCTCGACCATGATGCGCGAATCGGCGGCATTCTGGCCTTGACCCCGCCGGTGGGCTCGTGCCGGGGACCACTTTCGACGTTAGCGGCACCTATTGCGTGCATTCCTGCAAGCGTCGGGACCGGTGGGCTTTCACCATGCCGGGCAAAGTGAGATTCGCACCCACCCCTGCTATCGGGACTTCGGGCTGGAAGCGTACATCGGCAGTCCGGTTCAAGTGGATGGCGAGCTGTACGGAACGCTTAATCACGGCGATGGTGGCCGTCGCCGTAAACAGGCCCGCCGATAAACCGGATAGCACCCGACCCAGCAACAACAGCCACAGGTTGCCGCCGTACAGAAACAACAGCGCGCTCAAGGCGGACAGCACCAGCCCGGCAAGCAGTATGGGGCGGCGCCCGACCTGGTCGGTGGAAGAGCGCGGGCAGTATCCCGGCTTTCGGGCTGTTGATCCAGAGCTTGCGGTGGGGATGGCCCGGGTCAGTCGCGACGAAGGTCACTGCTTTCTAGAAAGCCGTTGCTGATTAGCTGGCCTAGAATCGACGCGGTCTCCTGCCTTAGTGTGTCCCTGAGCAGACGAACCGCCGGTGTGATTGCTTGCTTGTGCGGAAAGATAAGCCACAGTTCAGAGGGGCGCGGCTTGAATTGCGGCATCACGGGCACGACGTTGCCGCTGAGCAGATCCGCGGACATATCCAGGCAGGATTTCACCGCCAACCCTTTGCTTGCGACGCACCACCGCCTGACCAGATCACCGTCGTTGGCGGTGCGGTTGCCGCTCATTTTGACCTTGTATTCTTCGTCCTCACCACTGGAAAAAGTCCACACATTGTGGGGTAGGTCATGGAGTTGGTAAAACAGTCCATTGTGTGACGACAAGTGATGCGGGTGCTGGGGATGGCCGTGTTCGGTCAGGTAGGTCGGGGTGGCACACAGCAGGCCGGGCACGTCGCAGATTTTAAATCCGTACAGATTGGCGTCCTTCGGCGACCCGTAACGCAACGCGATGTCCACGGCGTCCCGATAGAAGTCGATGTTGCTGTCGCTGACGTTGATTCTCAGGCTGACCCTGGGGTGGCGGTCCATGAAGGCGTCCAGCCACGGCATGACCAGATTACGGCCCAGATCCGAGGACACCGCGATGCGCAGCTCGCCCTCTACCACGCTTTGATCGTTGTTAATGTTTTGCCGGGCCTGATCCAGCTTGAGCAAGGCTTCCCGGCATTGCGGGATGAACCGCTCACCGGCGCTGGAAAGTCGGAGTTGGCGGGTGGAGCGGACGAAAAGCGCCACGCCCAGCGTCGCTTCTACCCGTTTCAGGGCGGCGCTGGCGGTGGCGGTACGCATATCGAGGCTGGTGGCAGCGGCCGTGATACTGCGGAATTCCGCGACTTTGAGGACAAGCTGAAGGTCGGCGAGAAGCATTTATCAAATATTTTTTGATAATGATTCATTGATTGTGCTGTTTTTGATTGATTCGTCAAGGGCTAGGCTTGCCGTAATTCAACCAGAACAGGGAATCATCATGAAAGCCATTGGTTATACCCGGGCCTTGCCCATCGACGATCCTGATGCACTTATGGATATTGACCTGCCGCAGCCGACGGCCAGCGGGCGGGATTTGTTGGTCAACGTTCACGCTATCGCCGTGAACCCGGTGGATTACAAAATCCGCCAGGCGGTGTCCGCCGAGCCGGGTGAGCACAAGGTGATTGGTTGGGACGCCGTGGGCGAGGTGGTGGCCACCGGGGATGCGGTGACGATGTTCAAACCGGGCGATGCCGTGTTCTATGCCGGTGACCTTAACCGATCGGGCAGCAACGCCGAATACCAGGTGGTGGACGAGCGTCTTGTGGGGCGTAAGCCGAAAAGCTTGTCCGACGCCGAAGCCGCCGCGTTGCCGCTAACCGCGATCACCGCCTGGGAGCTGCTTTTCGAACATCTGGCGCTACGCAAGCAGTCGCCCGGGGCCACGAAAAAAGGCGGCGAGGTCCTCCTGGTAGTGGGCGCGGCTGGAGGTGTCGGTTCGATTCTGATGCAACTGGCAAAAGCACTCACTGGCGCCACGGTGGTCGCCACCGCGTCGCGGCAGAGTTCACGGGAATGGGTTCAGACATTAGGTGCCGATCACGTGGTGGATCATACCCAGGACCTGCAACCACAGATCGACGCTTTGCCGGTGGGCCCGGTGACCCATGTGGCCAGCCTCAACGCGACCGGGTCTTACTTCGAAAGTTACACGGAACTGCTGGCCCCGTTTGGCAAGATCGCCATGATCGATGATCCGGGTCCGTTGGAGATCGCTAAACTGAAGCCCAAGAGTTTGTCTCTGCATTGGGAATTCATGTTCGCACGTTCCATGTTTCATGCGCCGGACATGCACGAGCAGGGCGCATTGTTGAATCAGGTCGCCGAATTGATTGACCACGGCCATTTGCAGACTACGGTTGGCAAGCATCTGGGCAGGATCAACGCGGTCAATTTGCGAGCGGCGCATGAGGCGCTGGAGTCGGGGCGGGCGATCGGAAAAATCGTGCTGGAAGGCTTCTAGGCTCGGGGCCTGACAGGAGGTCTTTGGCGAGTGGCGTGCGGGGTGGCGCCACGCCGCTAATGCTCTAGACTCAGGGGCATCTTTGAATCCGACAATGAGATCGGCGATGTCCCATAAAGAATCTTATCCGGCCTGGAAAAGCGGTGCCGCGGCGGTCAATAACAGCGACCCGATGATATGGGCCGAGCTGTCGCAGCGCTCCGTGGCTGATTTGTTCAACGCGTTGCCCGAGGCGGTGGTATTGGCCGACCGGGATCGGCTGATTCTGTATATCAATACGGCAGCCGAGTCTTTGTTCGGCTATGCCCTGGACGAGGTGCGCGGAAAAAAAACCGAGATGCTGTACGCTGACCGGGACGACTTCGTCCATCAAGGCAAGGCGCGCTACAACCCGGGCGCGTCCTCCGTGTTCTCGGCCTATCGAGTGTCCTACCAGCGATCCGATGGTTCCCGATTTCTAGGCCAGACTTCCGGCGGTGGCCTGCTCAATGCAGAAGGCGAGACACGTGGGTATCTGGCGTTGATTCGGCCGGCCCGTTCCGCCGAGCAATCCATTGATACCCTGCAGCGTTTGCACTCCATCACCGCTGATCCGGCGCTGGATCATGATGGCCGCATTAGCGCGATTCTGGCGTTGGGGGCCCGGCATTTCGGCCTGGAACTGGCTATTTTGTCGCGTGTCCGTGGCGACCAGTACCGCGTGGAGCATTGTCTTGATCCCGCCGAGGCGCTGGTGCCGGGCACCACGTTCGACGTTAGCGGCACCTATTGCGTGCATGCCCTGCAAGCGTCGGGCCCGGTGGGCTTTCACCATGCCGGGCAAAGTGAGATTCGCACCCACCCCTGCTATCGGGACTTCGGGCTGGAAGCGTACATCGGCAGTCCGGTGCAAGTGGATGGCCGGGTTTACGGCACTCTGAATTTTTCCGCGGTGACGGCTTGCGAGCCGTTCTCCCGCGACGATCTGGTGTTCATGCAGTTGCTGGCCGACACCGTCGGCTACGAAATTCACCAAAGCGCGATGAAGGATCAGTTGGGCGCGTTGGCGCGTACCGACGAACTCACCGGGTTATTCAACCGCCGCGCGGTGATGGAGTCGCTGCGCTGGCAACTGGCGCACTCGCTGCGTTCCGGTTTGCCGCTGACGGTCATGTCGCTGGATCTGGACCACTTCAAACGCATTAACGACACCTGGGGCCACGCCGCCGGCGACTATGTTCTGCGCGGTTTCTCCGAGTTGCTCAACACGGTCACCCGTGAGGTGGACCTGTGCGGCCGGTTCGGTGGTGAGGAATTCATTCTGGTGCTGCCGGATACCGGTAGCAAAGGCGGTTGCGTGGTCGGGGAGCGGCTGCGTCGCCGTCTTGCCGAAACCCCCATGGCGGTGTCGGAAAGCGAGTCAGTCGCGGTCACGGTAAGTGCGGGCCTGGCCTCGCTGCTTCCTGGAGATACCGTGGAATCGATCCTCAACCGTGTGGATCGGGCGTTGTACCGGGCCAAGCAAGATGGCCGCGATCGGTTGTGTGTTTCGGAGGAGCACGGTGATGATTAACCGCAGCCCGCTAACGCGGTGGAACTGGTATGGCCCTCTTTTGCTGGTGGTGGCCCTGATCGTCGGCTGCCAGACGCCTCATCAGGCCACCGGCGGCGAGCCCGCCGCCCGGTCGTTGCCGACGTTGCAGATGCAACGGCTTGCCACCGGCGTCTGGATGCACACCTCTTACAATACGTTCGACGGCGTGGTCTATCCGTCCAACGGTTTGATCGTGCGCGAAGGCGATCATCTGGTGTTGCTGGATTCCGCCTGGGGCGCCGACGCCACCGAAGAGTTGCTGGCCTGGATTGACGAAGAGATCGGCCTGCCGGTGGATAGAGCACTGTCCACCCATTTCCACGACGACCGCACTGGCGGCGTGGCGGTTCTGGAGGCGGCGGGCATCGACGTATGGTCGCACCCGATGACTCAGCGACTCAGCGCCGAGGAAGGCAATCCGGTGCCGCCGAACGCATTGCCCGGTATTGAAGAACCCGGCGCCACCACCCGGTTCGGCATCGTGGAAGTGCTTTACCCCGGTGGCGGTCATGCTCGAGACAACATCATGGTGTGGCTGCCTGAACAGAAAATTCTCTACGGCGGTTGCGCGGTCCGCGAGCTGGCCACGGATAGCCTGGGCAACACCGCCGACGCCGACCTTGCGTCCTGGCCCAAGGCGATTCGCCGGGCACAAACCCACTGCCCCGATGCGCGTCTGGTGATTCCCGGCCACGGCAAGCCCGGTGGCCCGCAATTGCTCGAGCACATGCACGAGCTGTTCGAATAAGCGTTCAAGCGAACCGAGTCACAATCCCGGAGCGAGCCGGGAACCCGGAGCGCTTCCGCGCACTCTGCATGAGGGCGCGCCGTGCGTTTCGGAGCTGATCGGGGCGCAGCAACGGCGGCGCCCTGGTTGCCAGATCACGGCGGTGTCTGTGATTGTGATGTGCTCGCCTACGTTTACGATGAAGTGGGCGATCTATTCGGCTGGCACCTGGACGAGGCCTTATGATGATTGGCAATGAGCAACCGGCAGGCGTCGGGCTTATCGACGAGGCGGTCCGCAACGAGATCGAGGAGCGGCTGCGCCGGGTCGAGCGCGAGCACGGCGTGCGCGTGCTGTATGCGGTGGAGTCGGGAAGTCGTGCCTGGGGCTTTCCGTCTCCGAACAGTGACTACGACGTCCGCTTTATTTACGCGCATCCGCGTGATTGGTACCTGGCACTGGATGTGGAAGACCGCCGCGACGTGATCGAATACGACATCGTTGACGACATTGATCTCAATGGCTGGGATCTGCGCAAGGCGCTTAAATTATTGGGCCAGTCCAATCCGTCGATTGTGGAGTGGCTGAGTTCGCCGATCGTGTATCGGGACGACGGTGTGCTCGCCGACCGTGCCCGGGCATTGCTGCCCGACGTCTACCAGGTGGACAAGGGCGTGCACCATTATCTGAGCATGGCGGATAAGAACTATCAGGGTTACTTGAAAGCCAGGCTGGTACCGCTGAAGAAATATTTTTACGTGTTGCGGCCGTTGTTGGCGATTCGTTGGCTGGAACGATACCGGTCGCCGGCGCCGATTGAGTTCGAGCGTTTGCGGCCGCTGGTGGCCGACGATGAGACCCTGAACAAAGAAATCACCCGCTTACTGGCGAGAAAACAACGTAGCCAGGAGAAGGAATTTGTTCCGGTGATGGACGAGCTCAACGATTTTATTGAGCAGGAGCTGTCACGGTTATCACGCTACCAGGGCAAGAGCGGGCCGGGCGCCGGTGACTTGCGCAGTCTCAATACGTTGTTTCGCGACTGTCTCGACACCGCCCCCGAGACCTCTTGATAAAGGCCGCCAAGAAGGGGCGCCTCAGCGCGCCTCGGCGGTCGCCGGCAGACGCTCAGGCGTGGGCGCCGGTTCCGCCGGCAATTCCAGAAGCTCGATCAAAAACTCCCGCCAGACTTTATAAATCATAAAACGCCCGAGATCAGGGAAACTGCGGAAACGTGCGTTGGGCAAATCGTTCGCCAGTCCGCGGGCGCTGCCGATGGAGATGATGCGGTCGTCTTCGCCATGCCAGTGCATGATGGGCACGGTGATGCTGCTCAAATCCACGTGCCAGGGATGCTGCATGCGTATGTATTCGTCGATCAGAATGCGTGCGCCCTGGAAGTGACTGGCGTGCATGCGTTCGATCAGCCGCGCCAGCAGGTCCGGATCGTTCAACACGGCCTGATCGTCAGGGCACAGGGATTTGGCGAGACGGCTCAGGTATTTTTCCGGTGAGCGTTGCATGCCGCGTAACGCCAGCCGCCCCACCAGTACGAACAGGCGCGGGTCCTTGCGGAAAATACGCAAAAACATGGCGTGAATGCGGTCGAGTTTGTCCAGCTCAAAATGCTCAATGGGGACGGTGCTGGCGAGCAGGCCGAGACGGTCGAACAATTCTGGGTGCAGTGCCGCCGCGCACAGCGCGTAGGGGCCGCCGCCGCAGTAGGCGGCCATCGGCGGCCGTTTGATGCCCAGGTGTTCGCACAGGGCTCGGATATCGGTGCCGAAATCACGAAATTCCATGTCCGGGCGAGCAGTGGACAAGCCGTAGCCCGGGCGCACGATCAGAATCATGCGCAGGCCCTGGCGCTGGTACCAGTCCTCGAACAGGCGGTGGTCGGGCAGGGCGCTGCCCAGATTATCCAGGGTGAGCACCGGGCGGCCCGCCGGGTCGCCATACTCGAACCAGCTCAATACCCGGCCATCGGTGAGCGTCAGAGTGTGCTCCGGCGTTTGGCGCATGGCCGGAGGTTGGGCGGCTTGTACCAATGCGTGGCCCATCGCCTGGCTGACCAGTTGCACCTGGCTGTTGGCGTCCAGCTTGGACATGGTCGATTTAAGCTGAGAGCGGGCGGTATGCACGCTGATTGAGAGCAAGGCCGCGCTTTGGTTGAGATTGCCGATTTTGCACAGCAAGTGCAGCAGGCGTGCTTCGGCGTGGGTGATATTGAAGATGGCGCGAAGGGAATCCGGCGACGGCGTCACCACGCTATGGCCGGCCAGCACCCAGACAATGGTGCGTACTTTGGCGATGGTGCCGGGGGCGTCGGACTTCTTTACCGGCAGGCAAAGCAGGGTCATGGCGTCCCGTTGGGAGCTGAGCATTTGCGTCTGGCGGCCGCCGGCAAGGCTGTTCACCCGCTTCAGGCCTTGCTTCAATTCCCGGTCCGCGAACCGTAGGGTGCCGTCGGCGAGCAGCTCGATGGGGCCTTGGCACAGCGCTTGGCGGGCCGCCGGATTGCACTCCAGCACCCGCATTTTTTCGTCGAGCATCAGCATCGGCCAGGGCATTTGGTTATACATGGTATTGAGAACCTGGGTGCGGTCCTCAAGGGCATGCATATAGGCACTGCTGCGTACCGCCCGTTCCAGGTGCCCGATCAGGTGTTCCACTTGCATCGGTGCGTTGGCACTGTCCTCGGAGGGCGTGTCGCCGGTCCAGCCGGTGATGGTGTCGAGTAGATCCATCCAGTCACCGGGGGAAAGCGCGGTTTCATAGATCCGGCCGATCAGATCGTTGTGGTCATCCTGCAAGACAGTGGCCCCGGGGCTGGCGATGTGTTGTCTTGGATCATAGGAAGCGTTGGCCGGGACCGCAACGAAAAAGACCCCGGGGACCGGGGTCAAGGTTGGCGGCTTTGTCGAAAAAAGCCGCCGGGGGGGTACGCCTCTTAGGAACAGGGCGTTCGGGGGTGAATGGTGCCTGGCGAGTTATTCCGGGTTTTCCGCATTGCCCGTGACATCCACCAGTACCACCAGGCCCAGCTCGTTGGGGTCGCCGCCCTGCGGTACCCAGCGGGTGGTGAACACGCCGAGGCTGGCGTTCTGGTTGAAGAAGCCCTCGAAGATATTGCTGCCGTCCTGATCGGTGAGGGTCAGGGTGGTGGCGCCGTTGGCGGCGATATCAACGGTTAGGGGTTCGTTGACTGTGTCGTTTTCCACGGTCAGGTCGCCGCCCAGGCCGGTTTTATGCACCAGGGTAAAGTCGCCGTCCAAGATGCCGGCGGTATTGCTGGTCAGGTTCACGTAGCTGTTGAACTGGCTGTTGATCATGTCGATGTCACTGGTGCCGTTACCGACTCCATCCAGCGCCGCGGAGAGCAACATAAGCCGATATGTTTTGCCGGCTACGTCGGGCGCGCTGCTGGGCAACTTTAACAGCAAGGTTTTGTTGAACTGAGCCCACACATTCTCGTTGTTTTCCGTTTCCGCGAAAGCAATGAAGTCGAAACTGTCATTGACGAAACCGTCCGTGGGTATCGGCTGGCCTTCCTCGGTGCCGGCGGAAACAATGTCACCGTCCGCGGAGATGTCGATGGCTTCGCCGCTGCTGCCGTCTTCGGTGAGTGTTTGATAGGTGCTGCCGCTGCTTTCCAGGCCCACCCGGTGGCCGGTGGAGTCACCGTAATCAAAGGTGCCATCGCCGTTGAAGGTGATGATGTTTACCTCGGTCTGTAGCTCGATCACGCCGTTCTGAGCGTAGGTTTCCAGGAACACACGACCGAACGCGCCGCTGAGGTCCGAATCACTCATGTCGGACGGCGAGCGGGCGAATACTTCCAGGGCGCGGAATATCTCGTCGCCCCGGCGGTCATTCGGGTCCAGCGCGTCCGGTTCTTCGTCGCCGTTGGTGTCGGTGACGCCGTAGCGCACCGCGGCTTCCTGGGAGAGCAGGAAGAACAGGCCTTGGTCTTTTACTTGCTGCAGGTTGTAGATCACCGAGGGGTAACGGAACGCGTTGTCGCCGTTAATCTCTTCTTCGAATGCCCCTTCGATGGACAGAATGCCGGAGTCGGTGAGGGTGCCGGCAAGACTTTCGGATTCGGTGTCGATATCCGTTTCGTAGTAGATCGACCCGGTCGCCACGCTCATACCGGAAAAGTTGGAGTAGGCGCTTTCTTCGCCCTCCAGAGTGATCGCCACGGCGTCATCGCCGCCGTCGGCGAAGTTGAACTCGCTGCGCCACAGATCGTTGGCGAAGGTGCCGAAATTGTTGTTGTCACTGTCATGCAGGCCGAAGCTGAAGGCGGCGCTGCGGTAGTTGCCGGTGATATCGCCGGCATCACCGGGTTCTTCATTGATCACCGCCACTTGTTGTTCAACGAACTCGCCCACTTCTTGTTCCAGTCGGCTGAGCATTTCGCTGAGGTCGCTGCCGGCGGTGAGGTCGAAGGTGTCCACCTTGCCGCTCAGCGTGACGACGTCGGTGACCACAAGCTGATCCAGGTCGGCGCCTTCCTCGATGAACTTGCGCAACACGAATTCCGAGACCGGGTTGATGTTCACCGCTTGGTCCACCACCTGGGCACGCATTTCGGTACCGGTGCCGGTGATGCGAACGATCAGGTTGCCCGCCAGATTGACGTCTTCGGGCAGTGTCAGGCGGTAGTCGCCGCTGATTGAGGTCACGGTTTCGGCCAGTACGTCACCGACTTGAGTGCCGGCGTCGTCCACGCGCAGCAGTTCGACCGTTGCCCCGCCCACAGGGTCGAGTCCGGTGATCGCCGCGGTGGCCGGCGAGATCAGCGCGTTGAGCGCCAGTTCGAACAGGCTCGGGGCGGGGCGAAGCGCTACCGCGCCGGCCGGCGCCGTGGCCGTGCCGCTGATAGTGCGCGATGTCGCTCCACCGCCGGTGTCGCCGCCGCTGGAGGAGGAATCCCCCCCGCAGCCCGCCAGAATCGTGGCCGAGGCCACGCATGCAATGAGGAAAAACGCTGCTTTTTTCATGATTGCCCTTCACATCCCAATTCAGGTCCGATTGAGACTAGGGCGTTTGCAAAACGCGCACATACCCCATATGGGCTAAACCGTAATCAACCGGTGCCCGGGGGGGGGCTTTAAATCGCCATGACCGTCGCCACGCAGGGTGTAAGGCGCCGCTTTTCGGTGGTGCGCTATGTTTCAAGTGACAACAGGGAGACAGGCCATGGACGCCGATACCCGATCCCAGACCCTTCCCGAAACCATGCAGGCGATGGTGCTCACCGGTCATGGTGGCGTGGACAAACTGGCGCTCCGGCGAGATGTGCCGGTGCTGCGCCCCGGGCCCGGCGAGGTGTTGGTGCGGGTCACCGCCACCGCCAAGAACAACACCGACCGCAAGGCGCGGGAGGGGTTGTACCCGACCAAGGACAAGGACGAGGTGTCTTCCTTCCAGATGGGGGGCGCCGCCACGCTCACCTTTCCCCGCATTCAGGGCGCCGATGTGGCCGGGCGGGTCGCCGCGGTGGGTCGCGGAGTCGATCCGGACCGCATTGGTGAGCGCGGGCTGCTGGACTTCAACCTCTATCCGGACCAGCGCCGGGATATCAACCTGACGCCCGATTATTACGGCCACGGCGCCGACGGCGGCTTCGCTGAATACGTGGCGGTGCCGTCTGATCAGTTCCATTGTGTCGACAAACGCGACCTGGCCGATGCCGAGTTGGCGGCGATGGGTATGTGTTCCTACCAGACCGCGTTGCATATGCTCACCTCCGCCAACGTGGTGGCCGGTGAGCGTGTGCTGGTGACCGGCGCCAGCGGTGGCGTGGGGACCGCGTTGATCCAGTTGTGCCGCATTCTCGGCGCCGTTCCCTACGCGCTGAGCACGCCGGACAAGGCGCAGGCCCTGCGTGAGTTGGGCGCCGAGGCGGTGTTGGATCGCTCCGAGATGGACGGTTTCACCGACCGGGTGCGGGCGTTGACCGGCGGCGCGCCACTGGACGCGGTTATGGATCTGGTCGGGGGCGAGATGACCGATCGTTTCATCGACGCGATGATTTTCGACATGCGGGCGCGTGCTGGTTACCCGCGTTTGAGCATCGCCGGTGCCAGTGGCGGCAACCTTAGCGAGATCATGTGGACCAGGATTTACCTTTACCAGGTACAGGTGTTCGGCGTGTCCCACGGTACCCGCGAGGAGGCGGAACAGTTGATCGGCTGGATTCGATCCGGCGAATTGAAACCGGTACTTCACGCCGCCTTCAAGCTCTCCGATCTGCACCGGGCCGAAGACTACTTTGTCAGCCGGGGCAGCAACTTTCTGGGCAAGATCGTGATTGTCCCCGATGCCCAATGGCAAGTGTTCGGCGAACCCTTCGCGCTGCAGGAGACGACCTGATGCGTTCCGAATTAACCCTGAAACTGATGGACACTCACGCCGGCGGTGATGTGAGCCGCATCGTGCTCGGCGGTATCGACTCGCTTCCCGGTGACACCGTGCGACGGCAAATGGAATATCTGCGCGACGACGCCGACGGTCTGCGCCAATTACTGCTTGAGGAACCCTATGGCATTCCGGAAATGTCGGTGGACCTGATCGTGCCGCCGACCCATCCGGACGCCAGTGTCGGCTACATCATTATGGAAGTGATGGGCTACGCCATTTACTCCGGCTCCAACACCATCTGCACCGCCACGGCGGTGCTGGAAAGCGGTCTCGTGCCCAAGGAAGAGGGCCGCCAGAGTTTCATGATGGAATCTCCGGCCGGGCTGGTGCGCATCGAAGCCCAGGTCCGTGACGGCGTGGTGGAGGCGATCACCTGTGGCGGCCTGCCCAGCTACATCGATACCTACCGGGACACCATCCATGTGCCGTCCCTGGGTGATGTCACCTACAGCGTGGCTTACAGCGGTGGCTTTTACGCCCTGGTGGACGCCGCCGAGCTGGGCTTCCATCTGACGTTGGAAGAAGAAGCGGACCTGGCCCGCTGCGCCCGCGCCATCGTCGAGGCGATTCAGGCGGAGCGGGGGTTCTCCCACTACACCCTGGGCGACGTGGGTCCGTTGCCGTTTCTGCATTTCATGGGCCCGGTGGAACCGGTCAGCGATCACTTCTACCGCTCCCGCTCCGCCACCTACGTGCATCCTGGCGTGATTTGCCGAAGTACCACCGGCACCGGCACCTCCGCGCGTCTGGCGTTGATGCATCACGAAGGCAAGATCAAACCCGGTGACCGGCTGGAAACCGTCTCGCTACGCGGCTCGGGCTTTATCGGTGAGTTCATCGATGTCCGCCGCGAGGATGACCACGACGTGGTGGAAAACACCATCACCGGCAAAAGCTACGTGCTGGCGCACTCGAAAACCGTGGTCAACTGCGAGGACCCGATGGTGGACTGCGACGGCCTGCACCATATCCTGAGCGACGGCCACGTCTGATGGTAGGAGCGGGCTTGTGGGAGCGGGCTTGTGGGAGCGGGCCCAGCCCGCGAAAGGCCGGCAAAGGTTGCCCCGCAGGATTCCAGAGACGCCTTTTGTGCCTCGGTTAGAAAGCGCTCTGGGATCCTGCCGGGCGCTCCGCGCCCTTTCGCGGGCGAGGCCCGCTCCCACAAATCTCTCGCTCTAATCGGAATCGTTGAGTCGCTCCTGGCGTTCCTGCTCTTCTTCGAAGGCGGCTTTGATCTCGGCGAGCACGTCGCCCACGTTGGCGGCCTCGCCGGAGTCCTCGAACTCGCCGGTGAGTGACACGTCCGGGTGCAGTTCGCCGGCCTCATAGAGGGCCCAGATCTCCTCGCCGTAGCGGCTCTCGACCAGGGCCGGAGCGTATTGTCCGTAGTAGCGTGTCATGTTGTTGACGTCGCGCAGAAAGAAGGCTTCGGCATGGTTGTTGGCGGCGGCGTTGACCGCCTGGGGCAGGTCGATGATCACCGGGCCGTAGGCGTCCACCAGCACGTTGAATTCGGACAAATCGCCGTGTACCAGGCCGGCGCACAGCATACGCACCACGTAGTGCATCATCAGGGCGTGGTCTTCCAGGGCCTGCTCTTCGGAGAGCACCACGTCGCACAGGCGCGGGGCAACGCCATCGTCGTCGTCGGTGATCAGCTCCATGAGTAGCACGCCTTCCAGCATGTCGTAGGGTTTGGGCACGCGCACACCGGCCTCGGCGAGGCGGCGCAGAGCATCCACCTCGGCGGTTTGCCAGATCTTTTCTTGCTGATCGCGGCCGAACTTGGAACCCTTTTCCATGGCCCGCGCACGCCGGGTGCTGCGTACCTTGCGGCCTTCCTGATAATGCACCGCTTGTTTGAAGCCGCGCTTGGCGGCTTCCTTGTAGACCTTGGCGCATTGCACCCGGTCGCCGCAGCGGACCACATAGATGTCCGCTTCCTTGCCGCTCATCAGCCGGCTGATCACTTCATCCACCAGGCCGTCGTCGACCAGGGGTTGTATCCGTTTCGGGGTTTTCATGCCGCCCTTATACGCTATTCAGGGCCGGCGGGCACCCGTCGGTTGGCGGACTCGCCCGCCGCGCCTAATCTTACTCGTCGAGTTGTTGTTCCAATTGCCGGTGAAAGCGGGGCGCGCTGTATTCGAAGGTGCCGAAGGTCAGCGCTGAATTGGCGCCCGAGCCGAGGCCTTTCTGGATCGATTCCGACAGGCTGTAATCCTCCGCCAGGGTGCGCCGGTACAGGTCCACGTTGGCTTGCCAGTAGCGGTGCGCTTTGTCGCCTTCCGGCGGTGCGGGCAGCAGGGTGATCTCGTGCACGCGGGTGCGGTGCGGTGCCAGCGGCTCCAGGGTGCTGAACTGGGCATGGTCGGGCTGCACCAGAACGGTGGTGTTGGGAAAGAAGAAATAGAGGATGTTGCCGTGGCGGCGTGGTTCGAAAGTGTCAGCGTTTGGGGGGTCGGCCGGATCAAGATTGGACTTCACCAGATACAGCCGGCGGTTGAGGCCGGCTTCGTCGATAATCTGCAGGTTATCGGTGAACAGGTGGGCAATGGTGTTCCGGTGCGCGATCTTGAAATGGTAGGCCTCGAAAGACCCGTCCACCAAGAGCTTCCAGTTGGCGGCCACCTCGTAGCTACGTGGTGCATAGGCGGCCGGGGAGGACAAATCCAGGGTTTCCAGCTCCGCCATCAAGGGGTCCAGATGGTTGTCTATATCGCTGTCCGCCAGCGCGGGGTCCGCCACCACCCAAACCAGCCCGGCGCGCTCAACGGCGGCCAGCCGGCGCAGGCCGGATTCGGCCTTGTTCAGGCACGGAAAGCCGAACGCCTGGGGCACCTTCTTGAGTGAACCGTCGGGCCGATAGGTCCAAGCGTGGTAGGGGCAAACAAAGGCCCGCGCGTCGTCCCCGGCGCCTTCCTCGAGCAAACGGGCGCCACGGTGCCGGCACACATTCAGAAAGGCATGGACCGTGCCGTCGTCTTGCCGCACCAGCAAAAACGGCGTCCCCAGGCGGTCCCGGGCCAGCCAGGCGCCGGGGCCCGGCAGTTCGCTGCTTGCGGCTACCGGTTGCGGGCGACGCTGCAGTAACGCCACCTCGCGGGCGGTGCGCTCGCTGTCCAGGTAACGGTCCACCGGGATCTGGTCGGCGGTGGCGTTTCCTTCCGGGCGTGCGCCGTTAAGCGCACCCAGAGTGCGTCGGTGAAGATCGAGACGAACTGTTTGTTTCATAGGACGACTCCTTCTTCCTTTTATTGTTACAAGTGGTCCAAAAATGCGCCTTGCAAAGGGGACTGTCAATAGCGTTTCCGGACGCCCCGCTATAACCGGATTTTGCATTCCCGCTGTTTCCGGGGGCCTGCCCGGCTTTCTACACTGGGGCTCTTTTCATTATTGCCGAGGCAAGGAGAGCACCATGACCTATAGCGCGGAGTACGCTACCGATCACCCCACCCGCGACGAGGTGGATGCGATTCGTGAACCCACCGTGGTGGAATTTGGCCGGCCGGATTGCCCCCATTGTCAGGCGGCGGCACCGTTGGTAAAAGCGGCGTTCGCCGATTTCCCGGGAATCGGTCATGTGAAACTGGAAGACGGTGAAGGATTGTTGCTGGGCCGCTCGTTTAAAGTGAAGCAGTGGCCGACGCTTATTTTTCTCCAGGAAGGGGAGGAAGTTGACCGCCTGGTGAGGCCGCAGAGTGAACAGGAAGTGCGGCAGGCTTTGGAGAAAATCGATACCAAGGCGTACCGGGACGCGGACCAGGCCGGTACGGGCGGCAGCAAGGATTTATAAACCCCGGGTTTTATCTATGGCGCGTGATTACATTAACGATGTGGTTGCGCGCCGAATGTCGTGCTAAGTTTCCTCCGATAAAAATAAACAAGGGTTTTCATAATAACCCGATTTCTATTGTTGGGGGTAAACAATGCGCATCGGTATTGTGGTGGATTCCACCTGTGATTTACCGGAATCCTATTTCAAAAAAAATAATATACAAATTCTTCCCATCTCCATTCGGCTGGGCGACGAGTTGCTGGTCGATAAGCGTGACGAGACGGTGACACGGCGCTTTTACCAGGAGCAGCTCGATTCGCAGGGGATTCACGCGGAATCCATTCCTTATTCCGTGGACCAGATTCAAGCGGTGTTTCTCGAACAGTTGGTCATCGATTATGACCTGGTTTTCTGTATTACCGTTTCCGGTAAGCGCAGCCTGATCTTTGATAATGCCACCAAGGCCTCGTTCTCTATTCTCAAGCAGTATCAAAAAGTCCGTGCTGAAGCGCAGGTGCCGGGCCCGTTTTCGATGCGGGTGATCGACAGTAAAACCCTGTTTTCAGGAACGGCGGTGTTGGTCTGCGAGGTGGCGAAAATGATTGAAGAGGGGGCCAATCGCAATGCCATTCGCTTGCGCATCGATGAAATCCTGCCGCATATCTGCGGCTATATGGTGCCGGAGAATTTGGCCTATGTGCGTGACCGGGGATTCAAGAAAGGCGAGCGCAAGAGCTTTTCCGATTCCATGCGTGGTGTGGCGCTCACGGTGGGGTCGGCGCTCTCCATGCACCCGGTGATCCGCATTCACAGCGGTGAGGAAAATCCGGCCACGGTGAATCGCAGCTACGATAAATCGGTGCGCCGAATGCTGGAACACGTTGCCAAGCAAATTCGTGAGGGTCGGCTGATGTCCGGCCATGTGTGCTTGAGTTACGCGGGCGACGCGGCCCGGGTGCCGACCATGCCCGGGTACAGTGAACTGGAAGACGCCGCCCGTGAGCGCAATGTGCAACTGCTGGTGTCCACCATGAGCCCGACCGGTGCGATCAACGTGGGCGCCGGTTGTTTGTTCGTGGCGTTCGCCAGCCAGGACGACGTCTTCGAATAACGCCGATCAAGGGTGCTCGTCGCCGGTTTCAATACGCTGGTTGGTGGCGGTCGGCCGGTCACGCAACAGCAACGCGGTCATCAGCGCGGTGGCGGCGACGATCACCGCGCCGATGGCGGAATTGGTGTGCAGTGCGGCACTGAACCCGGTTCGTGCCGCCGCCATGACTTGCCCGGCGAGCGCCGGCGGTAGCTGGGCGGCGGCGCCAATGGCGCCGCCCAGGGTGTCGCCGGCGGCCAGTGCCTGGCTCCCACTCACGCCTTCGGGCAGGGCGTCCAGCATATGCCGTCGATAGACCGCCGCGCCGATGCTGCCGATCACCGCGATGCCCAGCGCCATGCCCAGCTCGCTGGCGGTTTCCGAGGTGGCGGAGGCGGCGCCGGCCTTGGCCGGCGGGGCGGCGCTCACCACCATGTCGGTGCCGAGTATCATCATCGGCATCACGCCCACGCCCATGATGGTCATGCCCGCGATCAGCAGCGCCAGATCATCGATGCCGTTGACCCGCATCATCGCCACGAAGCCGAACACCGCCAGTACCAGGCCGCCGCTGACCAAATGGGAACGGTGCATATAGCGCGTCGCCGTGGGGATCAGAAGCGACACCACGGTCGGCACCACCGCCGGTGGCAGCATCGCCAGGCCCGCGTACAACGGCGACAGCCCGAGCACACCCTGCAGATACTGGAATACCATCAACCAGGCGCCGGACAAGGCCAGGATAGTCAGCATCATGGCGGTTACCGAGGTGCTGAAATAACGGTTTTGGAACAGAGCCAGATCGAACATTGGCTCGGCCAGGCGCCGTTGGCGGCGTACGAACAGAGCCCCCAGGCCCAGCCCCATCAACATCGATAAAAACGCCATCATGTGCGGGCCGTTGCGGGCCATGTCCTTGAGGCCGTAGATCACCGCCAACACCATGGCCACCGACAGCAGGGCGCTGGGCAGGTCTTGTCGGCCCGCGTTGTCATCACGGAATTCCGGCAGCAACCAGGGCCCGCTGATCAACAGCAGCAGCATCACCGGCACGCCGAGCAGGAACACCGACCCCCACCAGAAGAACTCCAGCAGGGCGCCGCCCACCAGCGGCCCGATGGCACTGCCGACAATAAAACCGGTCATCCACACGGTGATCGCCAGTGTGCGCTCACGCTCCACCTGGAACATGTTGCGCAGCAACGATAACGTCGAGGGCATCAGGGTGGCGCCGGCCACACCCAGGAGTGCCCGGGCTAGAATCAGCGTTTCCGCGCTCTGTGCGAATGCCGCCATTACCGACGCCAGTCCAAAGGCCACGGCGCCGGCCAGCAGTAGTTTACGGCGCCCAATGCGATCACCCAGGGTGCCCATGGTGATCAGGAAACCGGCGATCATGAAGCCGTAAATATCCAGAATCCACAGTAGCTGCGAGCTGGTGGGGCGAAGGTCGGCGCTCAAGTGCGGTGCGGCCAGGTGCAGCACCGTCATATCCAGTGCCAACAGCACCGTGGGCAGCATCAGCACGGCCAGGCCGAGCCATTCACGTCGTGTCGCCGGCGCCGCGCTGGCGGTGCTGTGTGGGGAGAACGTCATCGGATTGTCCTGTTAATAGCGGCTTTCTTCGCGTAACTCGGGTTCCACCGGCCGCACTTCGATGTGTCCGATGCGGGCGGACGGCCAGTCAGCGGCAATCTCCAAAGCGTGTTCGGCATCCCGTGCTTCAATCAGGAAAAAGCCGCCGATCTGCTCTTTGGTTTCCGCGAAAGGCCCATCCATCACCACGCGTTTGCCACCTCGGACCCGGGTGACTTTTGCGTACCTGGGGTTTTGCAGGGCCAGGGTCTCGATCAATTCACCTCGCGCGCGCAGTGCCGCCACATAATCCAGGGTTTCCTGGCGTATTGCGAGCCACTCGTCGTGGCTCAGCGCGGCGAGGTCCTGTTCGGTTTCATAGGCCAGACATAGATACTTCATGATTGCTCCTGCTAACAATGTCTTCTTCACAGTCGTGGACGGAGGCGCCGTTTCGACAAATCGGGTTCACGTTTTCTGGAGACGTTTTCGCCTACTGATTGTCTACTGGGATAACCTGACCGTGTAATGACGGTGGTGGTCCCCGTCACAGCGTTGGAAGGAGGATCCTATGTTCTCACGTCGAGGTTTCCTGAATACCAGTCTTTGGGCCGGCGCCGGGCTGGCGCTGGGTGTTCACCGCTCGGCGCTGGCCGCCGACGGAGAGGGCGTTTTGCCCAGCGGAGAAAACCTGCGTAGCCGCGCCATTCCCGCCACGGGCGAATCGATCCCGGTGATCGGCGCCGGCACCTCCGGCAGTTTCGTGGCCGAAATCGGCTCGGACAAATACCGGCGCCTCAAAGAGGTAATGGCGTTGTTCTTCAAAAGTGGCGCCACCGTTTTTGACACCTCGCCCAACTATGGCGGCGCCGACAAGGTGTTAGGGGCGTTATTGGAAGAAGGCGGCTGGCGCGACCAGTGTTTCCTGGCCACCAAGATTGCCGCCGACAGCCGCGCCGAGGCGGAACGCCAGTGGGCCGGGTCGCTGAAAGCGCTGCGCACCGACCAGGTGGAGTTGCTTCAGGTGCACAATCTGCGTGACTGGAAAACCCAGCTTGCCTATGCCCGCGAGCTCAAGGAGCAGGGCAAAACCAAATACGTAGGTGTGACCCATTATCTGGAGCGCGGGCTGGACGAAATGGAGCGTATTCTGCGCAGCGAGCCGCTGGATTTTATTCAGATTAACTACTCGATTAACGCACCGGAAGCCGCCAAAACCGTGTTGCCGCTGGCCCGGGACAAGGGCGTGGCGGTGTTGATCAACCGCGCCTTCGACGACGGTGATCTGTTCGCCGCCGTCAAGGACAAGCCGTTGCCCGGTTGGGCGTCGGATGTGGGGGTGGAATCCTGGGCACAGATGTTTCTGAAATTCGCCCTCAGCCATCCGGCGGTGACCTCGGTGATTCCCGCTACCAGTAAGCCCAAGCACCAGCGGGATAATCTGCAGGCCGGCTACGGCCCCTTGCTGAGTGACGCCCAGAAAAAACAACTGATCGCCTTGGATCTTTGATCGCGTGCGCCTGTTCGCCCGTCTGTTCAATCTGCACGACCAGGAAGCGCCGGCGGTGTTTGCCGGCCTGTTGATGTTCTTTCTGCTGTTCACCGGTTACTTCATGCTGCGGCCGGTACGCGAGACCATGGGCGTGGCCGGTGGAGTGGATAATTTGCAATGGCTGTTCACCGGCACCTTCCTGGCCACGGTGGCGGTGCTGCCGTTGTTCGGCTGGCTGGCCTCGCGGGTGGCGCGGCGCAGGATCATGCCCTGGGCCTACGGGTTTTTCGTTAGCAACCTGGTGCTGTTCGGGGTGATGTTCCTGCGCTGGCCGGAGAACCCCTGGCTGGCGCGCACCTTTTATATCTGGTTGTCGGTGTTCAACCTGGTGGCGATTTCCCTGGCCTGGAGCGTGTTGGCGGATGTGTTCTCCACCGCCCAGGCCAAGCGTCTGTTCGGCATGATCGCCGGCGGCGCCAGCCTGGGCGGGCTCACCGGCCCGGGCTTGGGAACGGTGCTGGTGGCGCTGGTGGGGCACAGCGGCTTGCTGATGCTGGCGGCCGGGTTGCTGGTCGCCAGTGCCGTCGCCGGGGTGTGGCTGTATCACTGGCGCGACCGCCATCCGTTATCGGCGTCGGAGGTGGCCGCGGAAGAGACCCGCCACGTGCCCCTGGGCGGCAACCCGTTCGACGGTGCCGCCGAAGTCGTACGCACCCCGTTTTTGATCGGCATCGCGGTGTTCGTGGTGTTGCTCGCCAGCGTCAGCACCTTCCTGTATTTCGAGCAGGCCCGGCTGGTGGCGGAACACTTCCCCGACCCCACCCGCCAGACACAGGTATTCGGTCTCATCGACACGGTGGTCCAGGGGTTGGCTATTCTCACTCAGGTGTTTCTCACCGGGCGCATTGCCCAGAAGTTGGGAATCGGCGTGCTGCTGGTGGCGGTGCCGGTGGTAATCGCCGCCGGATTTTTGTGGCTGGCGCTGGCGCCCACGTTCGCCGTGTTCGTGGTGATCATGGTGGCCCGCCGCGCTGGTGAGTACGCGCTGGTGCGTCCGGGACGGGAAATGCTTTACACCGTGGTGCCGCCGCAACAGAAGTTCAAAGCCAAGAACTTTATCGATACCGTGGTCTATCGCGGCGGCGATGCGATCAGCGGTTGGGTTAAACGCGCCCTGGACGTACTCGGTGAGCTGCCCGGTCTGGCCATGTTTATCGGCGCCGCCATTGCCCTGACGTGGGCGGGCACCGGTTTTCTGCTGGGCCGCGCGCAGCGCCGCCGTGAAGCTGACTACAAGGTTCCCCAAGAGGTTGCCGAATGAGTTTTCAACACCGCTATAGCCCGGACCACCCGGACCTCGCCACGGTGGAAAGTACCGAAGAGCCGTTGCTGCTGGAATTCGGCACCAACTGGTGCGGCCATTGCCAGGCGGCTCAGCCGCTGATCGAGACCGCATTCCTGGATCACCCGGCTCTGCGCCACATCAAGGTCGAAGACGGCAAAGGGCGGCCGCTGGGGCGGGCCTTTAAGGTTAAGCTTTGGCCCACCCTGATTTTGCTGCGACGCGGGGAAGAGCTGGGCCGTGTGGTGCGGCCCGGCGACCAGGAAGCGGTACGCCGGGTGCTGTCGCTCGGCTTCTGAGGCGCCGGAGCGCTTCATCCGCGGGCGTGTATTGGCCGTGGCGGTCGCCGTTGCTATGCTGTCTCCATGGACAGTGTTTCAGGCCCGTTGGCGGCGCCCCTCGACGACCCCCTTTACTACCTGCGTAACTTTGAGTGGGTGCTGGGCTGGGTTACCGACCGTTATAGTGATCTTCTCCGCGACGATGAACGGGCGTTCGTGGCTGAGTTCAGCGCCTTGCCCACCGCCAGTCGTGCTTTGTTGGTGCGTATGGTCATGCGCAAGGGGGCGCTGTTTCGCGCCGATAAGCTGGACTATCCAGAAGTGGGTCCGGTGAGCCTGGCGGCGGCGGCGCTGGTGGCGCGCGGCTGGCTGGACCCGCGCCCGGTGTTGGATCTGGACAGCGTGTTTCGGTTATTCACCAAGCCACGGCTGGCCGACTGGTTCGCGACACCGTTGGCGCAAGCAGGGGTGGCCGGCGCGCGTAAAGCGGTGTGGCTGGAGACATTGCGGCCGCTCTATCCGGAACCGGCCCGGCCGGAAGGGTGGGGCGTTCCGGAGGGCGCTTTGTTCGGCCTCACTATCATGCCGCTGTGCGACCGGTTTCGTTTGATGTTTTTCGGCAATCTGTTTCAGGACTGGTCCGAATTCGTGCTGTCGGAACTGGGCACCTTTCAGTACGAGCCGGTGTCGTTTTGCGCGGCGTCCCGGCCCTTTCAGCACCGTGACGAGATTGACGCCTATTTGCGGCTGCACCGTTGCCGGGAGCGTCTCGACGAGGGCGCGGAACTGGCCGAGTTGGCGGCGGCGCTGCCGGAGCCGACCGGCGATAACCCCTGGCTGCTGCGACGCTTACACCGGCTGCGGTACCGGATCGCTCGGGAATGGGAGCGCGCCGGTGAGCTGGCCGAGGCCGATGCCCTCTACCGGGGTTGCCGGCACCCCGGAGCACGCGGGCGCCGCTTGCGGGTTCTGGAACGCCAGGCCGATTACCGGGCCTGTCTGGATCTGGCCGGTGAGGCCGACCGGAACCCGGAGAGCGAAGCGGAGCGCCAGCAACTGGACCGGTTGCTGCCACGGCTGCACCGTAAGCTGGGCTTGCCCCGCGCGCAGGCACCGGCCGCACCGCCGGTGGCGCGGCTGGATTGGTGTTTGCCGTACCGGGACGGCGAACGAGTGGAAGCCCGCGTCGCCGCGCACCTGTGGGAGGAAGACCCGGCGGCCACCGTTTATTACGTGGAAAACGCGCTGCTCACCGGCCTGTTCGGTTTGCTGTGCTGGGAAGCGATTTTCGCACCGCTACCCGGCGCCTTCTTTCACCCCTTTCAAAGCGCGCCGGCGGACCTGCACTGGCCGGATTTCCGTGACCGCCGGGCGGCCTTGTTCGAACGCTGTTTCGAAACCCTGGAGAGTGGCGAGTATCGGCGGATCATCATTGAGCGCTTTCGGCAAAAGTACGGGCGCCTGTGCGTCTTTGTTAATTGGGGGGCGCTCGACGAGGTTTTGATTGGGCAGGCGCTGGGCTGTATTCCCGCCGCGCATCTGGCGTTATGTTTCCGGCGCCTTCTCGCCGATCTCAAGGAAAACCGTGCCGGTCTGCCGGACCTGATTCGTTTCTGGCCGGCACAGAGCCGTTACCAGATGGTGGAGGTGAAGGGCCCCGGTGATCGGTTGCAGGACAACCAGCGCCGCTGGCTGGATTTCTTTGCCCGCCATGAGATGCCGGTGGCGGTGTGCTACGTGCGCTGGGACGCGCCACCGGCTAACGAGCCGTCTTGAAAGGCACGCACTTCCGCGGCCAGCCAGACACTGAAGGCGCTCAGGCTGGGGTCTTCCGCTTTCCGTTCCGGCAGCACCAGGTGGTAGGCCTTGGCGGTGCGGTAGCTGTGCTGAAACGGAATCACCAACCGTCCGGCCTCCAGCTCCTGGCGGATCAGGAAGGGCGGAATCAGTGCCACGCCCATGTCCTGCATGGCCGCTTCGGCGAGCATTGAGAACAGCTCGTAGCGCGGCCCCGCCATGTCCTGTTCCACCCGCAACCCCAGTGAATCGAACCATTCCCGCCAAGCGTAGGGGCGCGTAGTCTGTTGAAGCAGAGTGTGTTCGGCGAGCTGTCGCGGGTCGGACACGATGCCGGCCTGAATCAGCCGTGGGCTGCATACCGGCACCGGCTCTTCGTGCATCAGAGCGAGAGTGCGGGTGCCCGGCCATTCGCCGTCGCCGAAATAGATGGCGGCGTCGAACTCGGTGTCCGCGAACAGAAACGGTCGGGTACGGTTGGTCAGGTTCACGGTGATGCCGGGATGGGCGTCGTGGAAACCGCGCAACCGGGGCAGCAGCCAACGGGTGGCGAAGGTCGGCACCACCGCCAGTTCCAGAGTCTGGCCGGGGCCGTGCTGGCCCATCACCGCCAGGGTGTCGCGCTCCAGGTCGTCCAGACGGGCGATCACCCGGCGGCTGTAGTTGCGCCCGGCCTCGGTGAGCTGCACGCCGCGCCGAGTGCGGCGGAACAGCTTTACGCCCAGGAAGTCCTCCAGGTTGGCGATTTGCCGGCAAATCGCGCTCTGGGTCAGGGTCAGCTCCTCCGCCGCCTTGGTGAAACTCTGATGACGGGCGGCGGCCTCGAAACCGACCAGGGCGGTGGTGGCGGGAATTTTTCGTCGCATGGGCGATCCGTTGGGTATTAACAAGTGACAAAATAGCACAGATTGGTGCAATTTAATCGTTTGAAGGTGGGCGCGGTTGCTCTCTAGGATGGCCCGCCAATCCAACAAATAGCCCGGTTGGCGGCGCTCGGCGCCGACCAGCCGGAGATAATCCGGAATGAAGAGGAAGAATTCCATGTCACAGCAATCCGCCTCCTTTGATTGGGCCAGCCCGCTGCTGCTGGACCAGCAACTCAGCGAAGACGAGCGCATGGTGCGCCAGACCGCCGAGCAATACGCTCAGAACAAACTGGCCCCGCGTGTGCTGGAAGCCTTCCGTCATGAGAAAACCGACCCGGAAATCTTCCGCGAAATGGGCGAACTGGGCCTGCTCGGCGCCACCATTCCGGAAGCCTACGGCGGCGCCGGCATGAACTATGTGTGCTACGGCCTGATTGCCCGGGAAGTGGAGCGCGTGGACTCCGGCTACCGCTCGATGATGAGCGTGCAGTCCTCCCTGGTAATGGTGCCGATCAATGAATTCGGCAGCGAAGAGCAGAAGCAGAAGTATCTGCCCAAGCTGGCCAGCGGCGAGTGGATCGGTTGCTTCGGCCTGACCGAACCGGACCATGGTTCCGATCCGGGCAGCATGGCCACCCGCGCCAAGAAAACCGACGGCGGCTACTTGCTGACCGGCAACAAGATGTGGATCACCAACAGCCCGATCGCGGACGTGTTCGTGGTGTGGGGCAAAACCGAAGACGGCAAGATTCGCGGTTTTATTCTGGATAAAGGCATGGACGGTCTGTCCGCGCCGGCGATCCACGGCAAGATGGGCCTGCGCGCTTCCATCACCGGTGAAATCGTGATGGACAATGTGTTCGTGCCGGAAGAAAACATGTTCCCGGAAGTGACCGGCCTGAAAGGTCCGTTCACCTGCTTGAACTCGGCCCGCTACGGCATTGCCTGGGGCGCGCTGGGCGCCGCCGAGGACTGCTGGCACAAGGCCCGCCAATACACCCTGGATCGCAAGCAGTTCGGCCGCCCGCTGGCCGCCAACCAGTTAATCCAGAAAAAGCTGGCGGATATGCAGACCGAAATCACCCTGGGCCTGCAAGGCTGCCTGCGTCTGGGCCGCATGAAAGACGACGGCACCGCCGCGGTGGAAATCACCTCGCTGATGAAGCGTAACTCCTGCGGCAAAGCGTTGGACGTGGCGCGTCAGGCTCGCGACATGCTTGGCGGCAACGGCATCTCCGACGAGTTCGGCGTGATTCGTCACCTGGTGAACCTGGAGGTGGTGAACACCTATGAAGGCACCCACGACGTGCACGCGTTGATTCTGGGCCGTGCCCAGACCGGCCTGCAGGCCTTCACCGGCGAATGAGCGGTTCCCAACCGGGCGCCGCCAAAGGCGCCCTGGCGGGTATCCGCGTACTCGATCTGTCGCGGGTGCTGGCCGGCCCCTGGGCCGGTCAGATCCTCGGCGATCTGGGCGCGGACGTGATCAAGGTCGAGCGCCCCGGCCGGGGCGACGACACCCGTTCCTGGGGGCCGCCCTATCTTAACGATGACCGCGGCGAAGCCACTTCTGAATCCGCTTATTACCTGAGCGCCAACCGCAACAAACAATCCGTCACCATCGACATTACCAAGCCCGACGGTCAGCGCCTGCTGAAAGACCTGGTGGCCGAATCCGATGTGCTGCTGGAGAATTTCAAGGTCGGCGGACTGAAACGCTATGGGCTGGATTACGAATCCCTGGCGGCGATCAACCCGCGTTTGATTTACTGCTCGATCACCGGCTTCGGGCAAGACGGCCCTTACGCCGAACGGCCCGGTTATGATTTCCTGATCCAGGGCATGGGTGGGTTGATGAGCATCACCGGCCACCCGGACGGCGAGCCCGGCGGCGGCCCCGTCAAAGCCGGCGTGGCGCTTACCGACATCACCACCGGGCTGTACGCCGCTATCGCGGTGCTGGCGGCGGTCAATCACCGCCACCAAAGCGGCGAGGGGCAGCACATCGACATGGCGCTGCTGGACGTGCAGGTGGCCACCCTGGCCAACCAGGCGATGAACTTTCTTACCAGCGGCACGGCGCCGGGCCGCATGGGCAACGCCCACCCCAATATCGTTCCCTACCAAACGTTCCCCGCCGCCGACGGCGATATTATTGTTACCATCGGCAACGACGATCAGTTCGCGCGCTTCTGCGACGTGGCCGGCCGTCCCGACTGGGCCAGCGATGCACGCTACGCCACCAACGCCGCCCGGGTCGCCAACCGCGACACGCTGATTCCGGCGTTGCGTCAGACCACGGTAATGCGCACCAGCGAGGAATGGCTGCGCCTGCTGGAGCAAGCCGGTGTCCCCGGCGGTCCGGTGAACACCATCGAGCAGGTGTTCGAGAACCCCCAGGTTCGCCATCGTGGCCTGCGCATTGATCTGTCACACCCCCTCAAGGCGCGGCTCGGTCTGGTCGGCAGTCCGCTGCGCTTGTCCGCTTCGCCGGTACGCTATGCCAGCGCGCCGCCATTGCTCGGCGAACACACCGAGCGGGTGCTGGCGGATCTGCTCGGCCTTGATGCCGACCATGTGGCGCAACTGAAAGCCGACGGCGTAATCTGAACGGCCACACAAATGTTCCAGACCCTTCGACAACAAACGTCGTAGGCTTGGGTTTACCGTCGAGCAGGACGTCACAGGGACCGCCATGCACACCGATAACTGGGTGGATTTTTCCAAGGATCACGATACCGGTATCGAAAGCCTGCGCGCCCACTTCGAAGGGCATGCCTTCGATCCGCATTGGCACGACACTTACGCGGTGGGCCTTACCGAGCAGGGCGTACAGCGTTTCCACGCGCGCCGTAAACGCCATGTCAGCACGCCAGGCCGGGTGATTCTTCTGGAGCCCGGCGAAGTGCATGACGGTGTCGGCCCCGAGCCGGGCGGTTTTACCTATCGGTTGTTGTATTTGGACCCGCAGTGGCTCAGCCGCTCGCTGGTGGATCTGTTCGAACAGGCGCCGCCGGCGCATGACATCACTTTTGCGGCCACCATGTCCGACGATCCCGGTTTGGCGCACGCCATTGGCAGCGCCTTTGAAACCCTGCACACCGGTGATATCCGCATGGCGCGTCAGGCCGCCCTGGATAATTTGCTGGATCGGCTTACCCGCAACGTGAGCTGGCGGGCCACGCGCGGCCCGTCACTGGTCATACCGGCGCTGGCTCGGCAGGCGCGGGAATACCTGCACGATCACATGACGGACGACCCGGGGCTGGACGATCTGGCCGTCGAGATGGGGACCGACCGTTTCCGTTTGAGCCGCGCCTTTAAGGCCGCCTTCGGTCTGGCTCCCCATGCCTACCTGGTGCAGTTACGGTTAACCCATGCCCGCAGACTGCTGGCCGGTGGTATGTCGCCGGCGGATGTGGCGGCCTCGGTGGGCTTCGCCGACCAAAGCCATTTAGGGCGCTGGTTCCGCCGTGCCTATGCGCTCACCCCGGCGCAATACCGGCGCTTGTGCTCAAAGGTTCCAGACTGAAGCGAACGCTTGCGCGACACTGGCCGCCCGCTGACAAGGTCCGTGCTCGCCGATGCAATCGTTACCGCCGTTTTTATTGTTCGCCCTGGTCGCTTCGATAACCCCGGGTCCGACTAATATCCTGGTGCTGGCCAATGCCTCGCGTCACGGGCTGGCGGCGGTGCTACCAATGGTGTTCGGCGCCAGCGCCGGCGCTGCTTCGGTATTGCTGCTGGTGAGTAGCGGGCTGGGCATCGCTTTGGCGGACCACCCGACACTCCAGGCGTTGCTGGGCTGGGTTGGGCTGATCTGGCTGAGCGTGCTCGCCTGGCAACTGTTCCGTGCCGCCGATATGCGTGACGACCAGGCCGGCCGAGGTGGACGGCTGGGATTTTTCGCCACCACCGGTTTGCAGTTCATCAACCCCAAGGCGTGGATCATGGCACTGGCCGCCACCGGGGTGTTCACCGGCCCGGACGGTGACGGTGGCGTCTCACCGTTGTTGTACGCGGTGGTCTTTTTTCTGGTGGCGCTACCCGGTGTTGCCGTCTGGGCATGGTTGGGCACCGGGGCGGCCCACTGGATCACCAAGCCGGCCAGCCTGCGGCTGTTCAACCGTGCCATGGCTCTGTTGTTGCTGGTCTCCGCCTGGTCCACGCTGCTGATCTGATTGGCCGGGCCACTGGCCATTGGTATGCTTGGGCCTGTTCACACTACTTGCATCGCGCCTGCTGGATGCCCTTTTTGCTTCCAGCCAGGCGGAGGGAGCGCCGTTTGGTCATTGCAAATAAGCGACCGACAACGACGCTGGGGGCAAAAAGAACTCCAGCCCTTCGGGTCGCGGCTAAAAAGCCACCACTCCGCGTTGCTCGTTGTGCATTTGGAGTCACCAAACTTCTCTCCTCGCGCCTTGATGGGTGGTTTTTTGGCCGCAACAGACGTGATGCAAGTAGTGTGAACAGGCCCTAATGGACACGACACCCGACTACACCGTGGCGGTGCGCGCCCTGTGTGAATTCACCGCCAAAGCCGGCGATCTGGATTTGCGCTTCACGCCATCGCCCACCGCCCAGGAAGGCATCGCCGGCCACGCCGTGGTCGCCGGCCGCCGGGGCGCGGGCTATGAAAGCGAAGTGGCCCTGCAAGGCGACTATCAAGGAGGGCACCGGCACCTGCGCGTGCGCGGCCGCGCCGACGGCTACGACCCCAAGCGAAACCGGCTGGAGGAAGTGAAAACCTTTCGTGGCGATCTGGAGCTGATGCCCGCCAACCACCGTGCGCTGCACTGGGCCCAGGTGAAAATCTACGGCTGGCTGTTGTGCGCCGAACGGGGTCTGGACGAGCTGGAACTGGCGCTGGTCTATTTCGATATCGTCAAACAGAAAGAAACCGCCCTGCGTGAGACCCACAGCGCCGATCAATTGCGCGCTTTTTTTGAAAATCATTGCGGGATTTTTATTCACTGGGCCGACCAGGAGTTAGCCCATCGGGCGGAGCGCGACCGTGTGCTTGCTGAACTGCGTTTCCCCCATGAACGTTTTCGCCCCGGCCAGCGCGACCTGGCGGAAGCGGTCTACCAAACCGCCAGCACCGGCCGTTGTCTTCTGACCGAGGCCCCCACCGGCATCGGCAAAACCCTGGGTACCCTGTTCCCAATGCTGAAGGCGATGCCCGGCCAAAAACTGGATAAGGTCTTTTTTCTCAGCGCCAAAACGCCCGGTCGGCGATTGGCCCTGGACGCGCTGACCGCCCTCGACGCCGGGCCGCTGCGTACCCTGGAACTGGTGGCCCGGGATAAAAGTTGCGAGCACCCGGACAAAGCCTGTCACGGCGACTCCTGTCCGCTGGCGCAAGGTTTCTACGACCGCCTGCCCGCCGCCCGTAGCGCCGCCGTTGCCGCCGGCGCCCGAAAAGACTCCCGCCTGACACAAACGCGCCTGCGTGAACTGGCGTTGCAGCACGGGATTTGCCCCTACTACCTGAGCCAGGAAATGGCCCGCTGGAGTGATCTGGTGGTGGGCGACTACAACTACTATTTCGACCTCAGTGCGTTGCTTCACGGTCTCACCACCAACAACCAGTGGCGCGTGGCGGTGCTCGCCGACGAAGCGCACAACCTGGTGGAGCGGGGCCGGGGTATGTACTCCGCCGAGCTGGATCAGTCCGCCTTCCGCGCCGTAAAGAAAACAGCGCCGGTGGCGCTCAAGAAAGCCTTCGAAAAATTGCACCGGCAGTGGAACAGCCTTAATCGTGACAGCGAAGCCGAAGACCCGCACAGCGATTACCAAGTGCAGCCGGAACTTCCCGCTGCCTTCCTGAACAGCCTGCAAACCAGCGCCGCCGCGATCACCGACTACCTGGCCGAACACCCCTTCGCCCTGGACAGCGACCTGACCCGCTTCTACTTCGACGCACTGCACTTTTTGCGCATAGCGGATATCTTCGATGACGACGCCTTCCTGTTCGATCTGACCTGGCACCGCAGTTTGAAAGGCCGACGCGCCAGCCGCCTTTGCTTACGTAACGTGGTACCCGCCGCGTTACTGCGGCCACGCTTCGAAAGCACCCGCAGCACCGTGCTTTTCTCCGCCACCCTGCGCCCGGCCCGTTACTACGCCGACCTGCTCGGACTGCCCAAAAATACCGCCTGGAGCGACGTCGCATCGCCGTTTCAATCCGACCAACTGCAAGTGCGCGTGGCACACCGCATCTCCACCCGCTTCCGCGACCGGCCGGCCTCGCTGATCCCCATCGCCAACCTGATCGCCGACCAGTTTCGCGAGCGTCCGGGCAACTACCTCGCCTTCTTCAGCAGCTACGACTACCTCGACCAGGCCCTGAAAACCCTGCGCGACCAGCACCCTGACCTCACCGTCTGGGCCCAGGACCGGCGCATGGACGAAGCCGCTCGCGACGCCTTTCTGGCACGCTTTCAAACCCACAGCCAGGGCATCGGCTTCGCCGTCCTCGGCGGTGCCTTCGCCGAAGGCATCGACTTGCCCGGCAACCGGCTGATCGGCGCCTTCGTCGCCACCCTCGGCCTGCCGCAAATGAATCCGGTCAACGAACAATTCAAACAACGCATGGCCGCGCTGTTCGGCAACGGCTACGACTACACCTACCTCTACCCGGGTTTGCAGAAAGTGGTGCAGGCCGCCGGCCGCGTGATCCGCACCGAAACCGACCAGGGCGTGGTGCATCTGATCGACGACCGCTTCGCGCGCGGCGAAGTGAAAACCTTGCTGCCGGTGTGGTGGACACTTTCATAAAAGTAGAAAATCCGCTCTTCATCGTGGCCGGCATTAACGCAGGAACTTTATTGATGTCGGTGTAACGAATTTGACGCATGCAGCCATGCTGAATTAGATTTAGGTGGCGACTTTTCGGGAGAGTTAAAAGTATTAGGGAAAATATCATAATAATAAAATTCGTAATCATGATGGTTTTGAATTCGTATAGTGATTTCCTGATGTGGAAGTTGAATGTATAAAATTTAACTTAATAGAGTTGTTTATATTATATTTTTTAGCGCGGTTGTTGAGGGCTGTTCCCCGGTAGCCGGTCTGGAGGGGTGTTTTGATGAGGTTCTCTAAGTTTATTTCGTGTCTTATTTTTTTGCTTGCGTTTTCTGGTTGTAATTCAACACCGTTAATGGATGGATCTGATAAATTTCTCGAGAATGGGAAGAGGGCAACGTTTAAGGTGGTGGTATATGGCGATTCAGGTGACAGAATTGCCACAGGAAGTGCGTTCAAGCTTAGTGATGATGTGGTGACAGCGGTGCATGTTATTGCAGATGGTGAAAGAGTAGAGGTGTACGATTTTCAAGGAGAGCTTGTCGGAACTACGGATTCTATTCGACATATGGACCGCCTCAAAGATATTGCCGTTGTGGACGTAGTTGCAGATAGTTATAAAGGGCTGGATGTTAGCCGAACTACAGTTTCTGAGGGCGATGAAGTTTGGGCTATAGGCTCGCCTTTGGGCTTAGATGGCTCGGTTTCAAAGGGAGTCATATCTTCTTTTAGGGAAGATGAGGTTGGCAAAGAGCTACAGTTCACCGCCCCTATTTCTTCAGGATCGTCTGGTGGCCCGATTTTGAACTCCGAAGGTGACGTTATTGGTATGACGATAGCTACCTTTGAGGAAGGTCAGAATTTAAATTTTGCGCTATCGATTGAGCACATTCTAGAATTGACAGCGCGCCCCGAGAACCTGAAGAAAATCGCATCTTTGACCGTTGAAGCCTCTGCCGACGAGTTAGATAGTGGCGTTCAAGTGCTGGAGGGTCTCGCTAAAGCCAAGACTCTTGAGTATGGCGGGAAGGTGGCTGGGCGCTTAGAGCAAGGAGATTTTGATATTGAAGGTGCTTTTTTAGACTTTTATAAGTTTGAGGGTAATGCGGGTGACGTCGTCATAGTTTCTATCTTGTCAGAGAAACAGAAAGTTGCAGGGTCTCTGCTGGCTGGGAGTACCCTGCTTTCAGAAGGTGTACAAGGAATAGAGAGTAAGAGGGCTGGGGGTAAAAATGTTATTCATACCAAGCTGCCATATGATGATAGTTACTATTTAATTGTTTCTGCGGGTCGGAGTGGCAGTGAAAGTTATAGTGTTGGTCTGGATTTTGAGGATATCCCTTACAAAGACCAGTGGGTGGTGGTTTCTAAGAGCGAAGACGGTGATTATTTTTATATACACAAGGATGTTGTTGATTTCGATCACGGTAAAAAGAATGTTTGGACATTGAATGAGAAAGAAGGGTACGGGTTTATTGGCGATAAGCAGTACAATTCCATGGTCGTGCGTTTTTCGGTGGACTGCCGCAAACAGAAGATAAAGATCATTTCTGCTTCTTATCGACTAGATGGCGATTTCGTACATAATGTCGAGATGGAATCATATTCTCATTGGAAAACTGTCATCCCTGAGACAAATTCATACTTGATGTATCGGAGAGTGTGTCATTAGTTGCAGTGATCTGCGATACGATGTCGCGCGAGGTGACAGGGAAGAACGTAATTTGTGTGTCCTCCGTCCGCTAAGATCACTGTGATCTGCTCCCGTAACGATGCGTTCGGCGTCGACGATGGCTGCAATCCCCGTATCTGCTGATGCGGGGTCGGCTGCTTTGCCGTATACCGCGATTTTATCTGTGTGGTACTTCCCCAGGCCGGGAGGCGCTAGCGCCGGCTAAGCCGCCATTACAAAAAGGAGAACCACCATGAGGAAGTTGAAGGCTTTTGCCCTGTCCCTGTTGATCGCCGTGCCGGCGCTGGTTTCGTCGGAGACGCCGAACGTTAACCCCGGCCAGTGGGAATATCAGACCACCATGACCATGAGCGCCGGTGGCCAGGAGATGCCGGCCCGGACGATGAAGAACAAGGATTGCGTGCGCCAGGAAGACGTTACCGACCCGGACCTGTTCGGCGGTGACGAGCTGAAGAATTGTGAGGTGTCCGAAATGGAGAAAAGTCGGTCACGGCTGCGCTATAGCCTGACCTGTCCGGGACCGGACGGTTCGCCTTACACGATGTCGGCGGATCTCAAGCTCCAGGGCGACACCATGGAGGGCACCATGCACGGTGACATGGCATCCCCCATGGGGCCGATGAAAATGCGCATGTCGCTCAGCGGCAAACGCATCGGTGAGTGTTAGGCGGTTTTCGCGTACTGATCCCGCAACGCTTTACGGTTGAGCTTGCCGACGGCGGTTTTGGGGATGGCGTCGGTGAAGATCACTTTGCGCGGTTTCTTATAGGACGCCACCTGTTCGGTGACGAAGTCGATCAGGGTTTGCTCGTCGACCTGCTGGTCCGGCTTCAGCGCCACCACGGCGGTGACCGCTTCCACCCATTGCGGGTCTTTCAAGCCAATCACAGCGCACTCCGCGATGGCGGGGTGGGCGGTGAGTACGTCTTCCACTTCTTTCGGGTACACGTTGTAGCCGCCGGTGATGATCATGTCGGAGGTGCGGTCCTTCATGTGCAGGAAGCCGCGCTCGTCGAATTGGGCGATGTCGCGGGTGCGCAGCCAACCGCCGTCCATGAACATCTCTTTGTTGAGCGCCGGGGCGTTGTGATAGCCGGCCATCATGGACGGGGCGCGCACGGCGATTTCACCGGGCTCGCCTTGGGGAACGTCGTTGCCTTGTTCGTCGACCAGGCGAATTTCCACATCCAGGCTGGGCCTGCCGCAGGCGCCGAGCAGCTCGTCTTCATGGTCTTCCGGGCGCAGTACGGCGATGGCCAGCGGGCATTCGGTCTGGCCGTAGTATTGCCAGAATTTTTCCCGGCCCCAGGTGGCCATGGCTTTTTCGATCACCGGGCGGGGCATGGGCGAGGCGCCGTAGATCACCTGGCGCAGATGGCTGACGTCGAGCTCCGCGAAGCGTGGGTGGCCGAGCAGCATCTGCATCATGGTGGGGACCATGTTGATGGCGGTGATGCGTTCTTTTTCGATCAAGTTCAGGAACGCGTCCGGGTCGAAGGCGGGCATGATCACGGTGCGCGCGCCGCGCAGCCAGAACGGCAGCACGAATACCCCGGAAGCGTGAATCAGTGAGGCGGCGTGCAGCATGGCGTCGTCTTGCTGTACGGCCACCATGTTGAGCAGCACGTTCTTGCAGACACCGGCGTAGGAGGCCTGGGTGTGCTGGGCGGCTTTGAGGGTGCCGGTGGTGCCGGAAGTGAACAGGGTGAGGATGACGTCGTCCGCCTCCACGGTGACGCCTGGATCATCGCTGCTTTGCTTGGCGGCGTCGGCGAGCAGGTCGTCTTCGCCACCGCCGATGCCGTGGCATTGCAGGCCGGGCAGCGCGTCTTTCAGTTCGGCGGCACGCGCGCTGAGGTCGGTGCCGTACAGCAGGCGCTGGCAGCCGGTTTCTTCCAGCATTTTGCGGTGCTCATTGAGCGACAGGCGGGCGTTGAGCGGCACGCGATTGATGCCCGCTTTCACGCAGGCGAAATCGACGGGTACGCTGTGGAGTCCGTTATTGAGCAATAATGCTACCCGGTCGCCCCGGTTGACGCCGTGCTGGATCAGGCTGTTGGCGAGTTGGTTGCTGAGCGCGTGGGTTTCCCGGAAGGTCAGGCTTTGTTCGCCGAAAACGATGGCTGTGCGTTCCGGGTAGTAACCGGCGCCGCGGTTGATCAGATCAAGATACGTGGTGGTCATTCAAGCTCTCCTGTTTTGCTTGTTCGTTTTAATTATTCAAATTCGCCGTGCCGGCCGGCGCCTTTGGCAAAGCGGTTGGCACCGGCAATGGCCTCTTCGAAAACGATCGGGTAACCTCCGGCGCCTTCTTGGCTGAGGGCATTCGCGAGTGGCAGGTCCCACTGGCGATAGGCGGAAAGCCGGTCGGCGCGCAGACAGCTTTGCGGAAAGCCGGCGATGTTTTTGGCCATGGCCTGCGCGGTTTCCAGGGCCTGGCCGTCGTCCACGACGCGGTTGGCGAGACCGATGCGCTGAGCTTCGTCGGCATGCACCGGGCGGCCGGTGAGGATCATGTCCAGGGCGTGGCCCTGACCCACCACGCGGGGCAGGCGCACGGTGCCGCCGTCGATCAGGGGCACGCCCCAGCGCCGGCAGAACACGCCGAACACGGCGGAGCGTTCCGCGATGCGCAGGTCGCAGAACAAAGACAGCTCCAGTCCGCCTGCCCCCGCATAGCCGGAGACGGCGGCGATCACCGGTTTGCTGAGCAGCATGCGGGACGGCCCCATGGGGCCGGGGGCTTCGCCGCTGGGTTCGATGTCGTTACGGCGTTGGGGGTCGCCCAGTGCGGTCAGGTCGGCACCGGCGCAGAAGTTGCCGCCAGCGCCGGCGAGCACCGCCACACTGACGCTGTCGTCGTCTTCAAAGTCTTGAAAGGCGTCACGCAGGGCGTCGGCGGTGGGCCGGTCCACGGCGTTGCGCTTGTCCGGCCGGTTGATAATGATGGTGCGGACCGGGCCGTCGGTTTCAACGAGGATCGGGTGAGCGGACACGGGATTCTCCTGGTTTGGCCATTCGGGCGTTCATTACTTATTTTGGCTCTTTGGGTTAACAGCGGATATATTTCACCATATGACACATAAGATCAGCAAGAGTTATAAAAAGGGAGGAGGCAAGGCGTGTTCGCCCGAAGGCGCCGGCGAGCTGGCCGCCGGCGATCTGGTGCTGGACGTGCTCTCCACCCACGATGCCCCCCAGGTGTCGGTGGCCGCGCTGTGTCTGGCTGGCGAAGTGTGTGGTTTCCGGGATCAGAACGTGCGGGTGGCCCTGAATCGACTGGTTCGCCAAGGCAAGATCGCCAACCCGGCGCGGGGTATGTACGCCTTGAAGGCCAACGGCAGCGGCTTGTTCGGCGAGGTGGAGAACTGGTTGCGGAAGGAACAGCGTGCGGTGGGCTGGCAGGGCGGTTGGATCGGGGTGGTCGATGGCGCCGTGCCGAGACGCGAGAAGACGCTTTGGCGGCGCCATGAACGTGCTCTGGCGTTACGCGGTTTTTGCGCTCTGGGCGATAGCGGTCTACAGCTGCGACCGGATAATTTGCACGGCGGTGTGGCCGCGCTCCGCGACGATCTGCGCGGGTTAGGGTTGGCTCCCCAGGCGTCAGTGATCGCTGTTAGCGGGCTCTCCGGCGCCGACGAGCGGCGCGCACAAGGGCTGTGGGATCTGGACGGGCTGGAGCGACAGTATCTGGATATGCTGGCGCGCCTGGAGCGCAGCGAGTCCAGCTTGCACACGCAGGCTCCCGAAGCGGCGGCCTGTGAGAGCCTGTTGCTGGGACGTGCGGCGATCCGTTTGATTATCCGCGATCCGCTACTGCCGGACGCGCTGATGGAGGGCGACGCCCGGCACCGCCTGATAGAGCGCATGCGTGACTATCAGGCCCACGCGAAGACGTTGTGGATGCGGCTTCTTCAGGGTGCCTGAAATCAGGTAACGGCGTGCCCTTCGCTTCGCCAGGCCCCCATCGAGCCCATGAATACATCCACCCGGTTGAAGCCCTGGCTCAGCAGGACGGAGGCGGCCACGGTCGCGCGAGCGCCGCTTGCACACATCACGGTGTAGTGGACGTTACGAGGAAGAGTGTCAATTTCAGCCAGTACATGGCCCACGTACAGGTGCTTCGCCCCCTCGATCATGCCATCGCTGACCTCGGTTTCGCTTCGAACGTCGAGGAGCTGCCAATCATCCGGTTGCCGATGAACCCGTTGTGACACTTCGTCCACGCCGATCACTGGGGTGGTGTCGAAAGGCAGAGCATTAGCCGCCCACCCTGGTATCGGCAGGGCGAAGTAGCCTTGAATACGATCAAAGCCGATGCGAGCGAGGTGCCGGGCGGCGGCAGTCGCCTGGGTGTCGTTTTCAGCGATCAGTACGAGATCGTCCTCGGGGTTTAGAAACCACCCGGCGAAAGACGCGAGCATCCCCACTGGCAGGGCCAGGCTGCCGGGGATATGCGCGCCAAGGTAGCTGGTCACGTTCCGGATATCGATGAGGGTGGCTTCCTTCGAGCAATCCTGGAACGCGGCCAGGTCCAGGGGTGCCGGCACCAAAGGCCGGTGAATCGCTGTGCCGCCCTCGACATTGAGTCGTTCCATTAACCGGAAGTAGGGCGGCTGATAGTGGTGTTCGTCGAGCTTGGCGGAGATAAACGATTCTCGATCGGTGATCTGTAGCATCTTGTTATGGGTCCGCTCGTAGCCGATCGAGGAGAAATCCCGATTCGCCATATTGTCGCCGCATACCGAGCCGGCGCCATGCGCGGGAAGAACTTGCACGTGATCAGGAAGGCTCAGTAGCTTTTGCAGGCTGTCGAAAAGCAATCCTGCTACCTCGCTGGCCCGGTGTGGGTAAAAATCGGTCCGGCCGACGTCGCCGACGAATAAGGCGTCGCCGGTGCAAACCGCAACGGCATCCTCGCCGTACGATTGATCGTGAATCAGGTAGGAGACGCTGTCGTCGGTATGACCGGGTGTTTCCAGCACCTCAATGCATACCTCGCCTGCCGAAAAGCGGTCTCCTTCGGCTACGGTATCGGCGTATTGAATCGGTTCGGCGGCATCAGGCCCATGCAGGACTCTGGCGCCAGTCAGCGCCGCCAGAATCGGCGCGCCGGATACCAGGTCCTCATTGCGGTGCGTCTCGAAGATATGAGTAATCCGGCAACCGAGCTCGGCCGCTTTCGCAACGTAGAGGTCGCAATCGCGGCGAGGGTCGATGACGACAGCTTTTCCGCCGCCGCCGATGAGATATGAAAGCTGCGAGAGACCTTCTGACTTGATCGTCTCAATAAACATAATCAGTCCTTTGATTGGTCGGTGGCTTATCTGCTTATCTGCAGACTAGATTCGGGGGCCGGCCAGGTAAACCCGGGTGGCACGCGTCGTGTTCCCTGTGCCGCCCGAGCGGGTAAAAAGGAATAAAATCACGATCACCAGGCAGCGCCGCAGACGAGACCGGCACAAGCGCAGCTAGAGCGCTTCCAGAATCGTGGCCACGCCCTGGCCGCCACCGATGCACTGGGTGGCGAGGGCGTACTTCACCTTTTGCCGTTGCAACAGGGCCGCCGCCTTGCCGGTGATGCGCGCGCCGGTGGCGCCCAGCGGGTGACCGATGGCCAGGCCGCCGCCGTCCAGGTTGATGCTGGCCGGGTCCAGGTGCAGGTCGCCGATACAGGCCAGCGCCTGGGAGGCGAACGCTTCGTTGATTTCCACCACGCCCAGGTCGTCAGCGGTCAGGCCGGCCCGGGCCAGCGCTTTTTGCGTGGCCGGGATCGGGCCCAGGCCCATCACCGCCGGGTCGCAGCCGGCGCTGGCCACGGCGCGAATGCGTGCGCTCGGGTTCAGGTTGTGGCGGGCGGCGAAGTCGTCGCTGGTGACCAGCACGGCGGAGGCGCCGTCGGTGAGCGGCGACGAAGTGCCGGCGGTGACCACGCCGTCCTCATCGAACGCCGGCGGCAGCTTGGCGAGGGCTTCCAGGGAGGTGGTGGGCCGGATGCAGCCGTCTTCGGTGATCCACTCGCCGGTGCCGGTCTGGATGCGCGCGATCTCGTCGCTCAGGCGCCCCTGTTCGCGGGCGGCGGCGGCTTTGTGATGGGATTCCAGCGCCATTTGTTCCTGCTCTTCACGGGGAATACGGTAGCGCTCCGCCACGTTCTCGGCGGTACGGCCCATGGACACATAGGCGTCGCTGTATTCCTTGAGCCAGGGGTTGGGCGAGAAGTTAAAGCCGCCCTGGGGCACCGAGGTCATGGATTCCACGCCCACACACAGAAAGGCGTCGCCCAGGCCCGCTTCGATATGGGCGGCGGCGATATGGATGGCCGACATGGACGAGCCGCAGAAGCGGTTCACGGTCATGCCGCCCACGTCCTGGGGCAGGCCGCTGAGCAAGCCGACGATGCGCGCCAGGTTGTTGCCCTGGGCGGCTTCCGGGTAGGCGCAGCCGAGAATCACATCTTCCAGCAGCGCCGGGTCCAGGTCGGTGCGGGCGAGCAGCGCCTTGACCACCTGGCTGGCGAGATCGTCCGGGCGCACCGGCGCGAGCAGGCCCTTGTTGGCGAAGTGAAACGGGGACCGGGCATAGCCCGCGATAACGGCTTTCATACCACTACTCCTGGCGTGGTGTGACCACGCGGTGGGCCCCGCCGCCGGCATCCTTCAGCCAGGGCAGGGCGTTGAACACAGCCATTGCGATCAGCGCGACCACCATCACCGCGCACAAAGCGGCCAGATTGCCCGGCAGCCACCAGGCCATCAGGGCGCAGCCCAGGGCCAGTACGGCCAGCCGTACGCCGCCGGCGAACAGCGGCCAACCCATGCGTCCGGCGCCTTGGGAGGCGAAATACAGTGCCAGGCCGATACCCAGGAAGGCGTAGGCCGGGGCGACGATGCGCAGGTAAAGCGCGCCCGTGGCAATGGCTTCCGCGTCGTCGGTGAACAGGCCCAGCCAGGCCTCCGGGAACAGCGCCGCCGCCAGGCCCACGGTCTCGGTGGCGACGGCGGCCACCGCCGCGCCGGTCCAGGCGATGCGCCGGGCGCGCTGCAACTGCCCCGCGCCCAGGTTCATGCCGACCATGGCCACCAGGGCGGTGCCGAAGCCGAACACAATGGGGATCTGCAGATATTCAATGCGAATGCCCAGGCCGAAACCGGCCAGCGCTTCCATGCTGGAGCGCGCCACGAAAAAGGTGGCCACCACCACGCAAAGATTGGACAACACGGTGTTGAGAGACGACCACAGGCCGACGCCCAGGATCTCGCCAAACAGGGCCCGGCGTAGCGGGTGACGCAGGCTCAGGCGCACGCCACCACGGCCTCGGATCAAGGCCGCCGCCAGGATCACGGTGGCAATCAGATAGTACGCGGCGAGGGCCAGGCCGGCGCCGGTAATGCCCAGCGCCGGCAACGGGCCAAAGCCGAAAATCAGCACCGGAGACAGCACCAGCAGCAGCGGCACGCCGCCGGTCATCACCAGGGCGGGCAGCAACATATTGCCGGCGCCGCGCAGCACCGCCGACAAACCGTTCATCAGCCACAGAAAAATAACACCGCTGAACAAGGCGTTGGAGTACGCCACGGCGGCCCCCAGGGCCGCGCCTTCGCCGCCCAGGGCGCCGTAAATGACAGTGGAAAAGCCGATCACGAGAGTTGAGCAGATCAGCCCGAAGACGGCGACGATCACCACCGCGTGCAGGGCCAGGGCGTCGGCTTTGTCGGTGTCACCGGCGCCCAGTGAGCGTGCCACCGCCGAGGAAATGCCGCCACCGATGCCGCCGGCGGACATCATCATCATTAGCATGACCAGCGGAAACACCAGTGCCGCGCCGGCCAGGGCGTCCACGCCCAGCAGGCCCACATAGTAGCTTTCCAGAAAGTTGGCCAGCGCCTGGGCCAGCATCACCACCAGGTTGGGGGCCGCCAGCGCCAGCAGCGTGGGCAGTACCGGCGCCTCCAGAATCATGCGGGTGCGTGCATTGCTGGCGACGCGGGGTGGCGTGAGCGTGGCGGCCTGGTTCACGGCGGTCACCGTTGCATGATCAAAAGCGTGGAGGTGGCGCTGGCGTAGAGCTTGCCGTCGCGGTCGGTGAGCCGGGCTTCGGCGAAGCCAAGACGGCGTCCCAGAGTGATCACCTTGCCTTCGGCCCGCACCGGGCCGGTGTCCTTGGTCATGCCCCGGTGGTAGGCCACTTTCAATTCCGCCGTGGTATAGGCCTGATCGGCCTCAAGGCTGGCGTGCACCGCGCAACCGCAGGCGGAATCGAGCAACGCGGCGGCGTAGCCGCCATGCACCGACCCGATTGGGTTATACACTTTTTCCGAGGGCGTGCCTTCGAAGACCGCGCGGCCTTTTTCGATCTCCACCAGGGTGAAGTCCAGGGTGTCGCCGATTGCCGGGTTACGCTTTTCACGCATCAGCAGTTGCAGGGTTTCCAGGCCGTTGGGGGCGGCATCGCTCATGGGGGCTCCAATTTTCAGGTTAACGAATCTTCAGGATTAACGGGTGCCGGGCAACTGGGCGGTCACGGCCTCGAGGAATTCTTCGGACAGTGCCGGGTCATCGACCGCGCGGGACAGCACCAGGGCGCCCACCATGGCGGCGCAGGCGGCCACCGCCTTTTGTCGCCGGGCCGCTTTGGCGCGAGTCGGTATGGCGCCGCCGAGCAGGTCGATAAAGCGCTTCACGCTGCCGGTGAAGGCGGCTCGCACCGGCGGGCTCTGACGGGCGGCGTCGCCCGCCAAGGCAGCCAGCACACAGCCGTCGCCCGGCGTGTCGCGGTGGCGTTTGGACAAATAGCGGCGCGCCAGGGCGTTCATGGACGGGCCGTCGGTGTCGTTGGTCAGGCGGCGCCAGCGCCGTCCGGTGACGCCGATGGCGTGCTCACAGGCTTCGGCCATCAGTTGGTCCTTGGAATCGAAGTGGCCGTAAAAGCCGCCGTGAGTCAGCCCGGCGTTATGCATCAGCTCGGCCACGCCGATGCCGTCGAAGCCTCGCTCGCGAAACAGGCGGGCGGCCTGGTCGATGATCTTCTCCCGGTTGGCGGCGGCCTGTTCCTTGCTGACTTTCATGGCAGGACCTCTTTGGCAATGTTTTTAGATGATGGCCATCATTTATATAATGATGATGGGTGTCATGTAAATGGGCATCGGAGAAAATATGTGCGGGCAATGCCTCGGGATGTGGAACGGCAGACCGTGCAGAAAAAGCGAAAGCGTGGGCGGGTTGCTTTCCTTTTCTGGGAGAAAACCGTTCAATAGGTCGCAATGGTTCTACTGTTCACCGAGACATGAGAGGAAGGAATATGCAAAACGCCGATCTGGGCAAACTGATTCTGCGCCTGACCCTGGGGCTGCTGTTATTGTTGCACGGCATCGCCAAGCTGGACGGTGGGGTGAGTTGGATTTCCGGGTCTTTGCAGGGCTACGGCTTGCCCGGTTTTCTCGCCTACGGGGTGTTTATCGGCGAGGTGATTGCGCCGGTTATGATCATTATCGGCTACTACACCCGCGTTGGCGCGGTGCTGATCGTCGGCAACATGCTGGTGGCCTTGTTGATGGCACACATGAACGAACTGTTCGCGCTTAGCAAAACCGGCGGCTGGGCGATTGAGTTGCAGGCGTTCTATCTGTTCAACGCGGTGGCGCTGTTCTTCCTTGGCTCCGGCAAATACGCCATGAAGAACTGATGTAGGCGCGGGCCCTGCCCGCGAAAGGCAAGCAAAGCTTGCCGGCGGGATTCCAGAGACCTGACTGCCACGACCAAGCAGGTCTTTGGAATCCTGTGGGGCAGCCTTTTCCGGGTGGCTATCGCCACCCTTTCGCGGGCAGGGCCCGCTCCCACAAGTCCGCTCCTGTAAGCCCTCTCTTTAAAGCGACCCGTGCATCATATTCTTACTGCTGATCTGCCCGTTCAGGGTCCAGTAGTCGTAAAGGATTCCGATCAAAAACAGCCCGCCCGTGAGTAGATAGATAATCCCCGTTATCCATTTCCCCATGTAGAAGCGGTGCAACCCGAACACCCCCAGGAAAGTCAGCAGAATCCAGGTGATGTTGTAGTCGGTGACGCCGGAGCGGTAGCGCGTGTCGGCGGATTCATCCATGCCCGGAATCAGGAACAGGTCGATGATCCAGCCAATGAAGAACAGCCCCAGGGTGAAGAACCAGATGGTGCCGGTGATCTGGCGGCCATAGTAAAAACGATGCGCACCCATGAAGCCGAAGATCCATAGCAGGTAACCAATGATCTTGCTGTGCGTGTCCCGATACATTAAAAATCTCTCCGTTGAGTTTGAAGCGTCAGGCCGTTACAGCTCGACTCTGATGGCCGCTATCACTTTGTTCGCTTTGCCGCGGGCTTGTTCCACGCTGTCGGCGCGGGCCACGGCGACCCCCAGGCGGCGGCTGCCGCTGACTTCCGGCTTGCCGAACAGACGCAGGTCGGTGTCCGGTTGTTCGAGCGCTTGATCCAGGCCGCTGTAGCGCATATTGGTGGAATCACCCTGCACCAGCAGTACCGACGACGCGGACGGGCCGCGTTGTTCGATCAGCGGCACCGGCAGGCCGAGAATGGCGCGGGCGTGCAGGGCGAATTCGGACAGGTCCTGGGAGATCAGCGTTACCAGACCGGTGTCGTGGGGGCGTGGTGAGACTTCGCTGAACCAGACCTGATCGCCTTTGATAAAGAATTCCACGCCGAACAGGCCGCGCCCGCCCAGCGCCTCGGTGACCGCGCCGGCCATGCGTTCCGCTTCCACCAGGGCGGCGTCGTTCATCGGCTGAGGCTGCCAGGATTCCCGGTAATCGCCGTCTTCCTGGCGGTGGCCGATGGGGGCGCAGAAGGCGGTGCCGCCCCGGTGGCGTACCGTCAGCAGGGTGATTTCGTATTCAAAATCGACAAACCCTTCCACGATCACCCGACCCTGGCCGGCGCGGCCGCCGGATTGGGCGTAGTCCCAGGCGGCGTCTATGTCCTGCTCGTCGCGCACCAGGCTTTGCCCTTTGCCGGACGACGACATCACCGGTTTGATCACGCACGGCAGGCCCACGTCGCGGACCGCCGCCAGATACTCATCCTTGCTGCCGGCGAACCGGTAGGGGGAGGTGGGCAGTCCCAGTTCCTCGGCCGCCAGCCGGCGTATACCTTCGCGGTTCATGGTCAGGCTGGCGGCGCGGGCGCTGGGCACCACGGTGACGCCTTCCTGCTCCAGTTTGATCAGCTCGTCGGTGGCGATGGCTTCGATTTCCGGCACGATAAAGTGGGGGCGCTCTTGTTCGACCACCGTGCGGATCGCGGCGCCGTCGAGCATGTTGATGACGTGGCTGCGGTGGGCCACCTGCATGGCCGGTGCGTTGGCGTAGCGGTCCACGGCGATTACTTCGCAGCCCAGCCGCATCAGCTCAATGCTGACCTCCTTGCCCAGCTCACCAGAACCCAGCAGCAGCACGCGAGTGGCGTCGGGCGCATAGGGGGTGCCCAGAGTGGTCATCGTAGCGGCTCCTTTTTGCATAGGGTTGCGTCGCCCGGGGGCGCGTCGAGGGCTGATTGTAGCTGAAAGCGGTGGGGGTTTAGCCACAAGCTTCAAGCTACGGAGTACATTGTGCGAGCGGGCCCAACCCGCGAAAGGCAAGCGCAGCTTGCCGGCAGGATCCCAGAGGCATTGTTCAAGCGACAAAGCAGGTCTCTGGAATCCCGCCGGGTGGCAAAGGCCACCCTTTCGCGGGTCGGGCCCGCTCCCACAAGCGGCTTGCAGCTTCCGGCCAGCGGCCTGGGACCGTACCATGTCGGCAATGCTGGACGGAGTAGCCCTTTGATGGCACAAGACGATGAATTCTGGATGGCCCGGGCGCTGAAGCTGGCCGAAAGCGCCGCCGCTGAAGGTGAAGTGCCGGTGGGGGCGGTGGTGGTCCGCGACGGCGAAGTGATCGGCGAAGGGTGGAACCGGCCGATCACCGCCAAGGACCCCACCGGCCATGCTGAAATCAATGCCCTGCGTGACGCCGCATCGCGGGAGGGGAATTACCGGCTGTCCGGCGCCACGCTCTACGTCACCATCGAGCCTTGCACGATGTGCTTCGGCGCCCTGATGCACGCGCGCATCGCGCGGTTGGTGTATGGCGCCCGGGAGCCCCGGGCGGGGGTCTGCGAAAGCCAGTTGGGTCTGCCCGAGCGGGGGTTTTATAACCACCGCATCGAAGTCACCGGCGGCGTGTGCGCCGAGCAAGCCGCCGAGATGCTGCGCAACTTTTTCCGCCAGCGCCGCTGACCCCCCCCTGCTTGTGGGAGCGGGCTTGTGGGAGCGGGCCCTGCCCGCGAAAGGCAAGCTACGCTTGCCGGCAGGATTCCAGAGACATTATTAGAGCCACCCCCAAGGTCTCTGGCATCCCGCCGGGTGGCTATTGCCACCCTTTCGCGGGCAGGGCCCGCTCGCACAATCAGTCGGCGAGGGCGAGCAGGCTGCCGCGGTGGCGGTCGGAATTGTTGGCCCACACCAGCAGGTCGTAATAGCGGCGGATATGACGTACATAGACCGCCGCCTGGCCGCCGGGCGCGGCGCCGTAGCGCAGTTGATTCACGTAGGCCGGGTCGTCGAGCAGGGTGAGGCGGGTTTTCACGTCTTGCCACAGGTCGGGGTCGTCGCCCTGGCGTTCGGTGAGTACGCGGGCGTCTTCCAGGTGGCCCATGCCCATGTTGTAGCCGGCCAGCGCCATCCAGGTACGGTCCGGCTCTTGAATGCGCTCGGGTACCCGGTCGTGAAGCTTGCGCAGATAGGCGGCGCCGGCGCGGATGCTCTGTGCCGGGTCGGTGCGGTCGGAGATGCCCATTTCCCGGGCGGTGCGGGTGGTCAGCATCATCAAGCCCTCGACCCCGGTGGGGGAGATCGCCTGGGCGTCCCACAGCGATTCCTGGTAGGCCATTGCCGCCAGCAGGCGCCAGTCGAATCCGACATCCACGGATGCCGCCTGGAACTGGGCGGTGTAGCTGGGCAGGCGGTCGTCCATATGGCGGATGAAGCTGCGCGCCGCGTAGAGATTGAACTGTTCCACGTGGCCGTAGAAGCGGTCTTCCAGCTTGGCGGTGGTGCCGTCGGCCTTGGCCTGGGTGAGGAACCGCTGGGCGGCCAGATACAGGCTGCGGTCGTCGTTGGCGCGGAACGCCCAGGCGAGACCGCCGTCGGCGCTCACCGTGAAGCTGGCGGCGAGATCCGGAAACAGGGCGCGGTGGATGGCGTAGGCGTTGGAGTTGATCAAGGCGTAGTCACCGTCGCCTTGCTCGACCAGCGAGAGTAATTCCTCGGCGGTGGCGTCTTCCACCTGATCGAAAGTCAGCTCCGGGTATTCCAGTTGCGCGGCCACCAGCATGTCCGCGTGGCGGCTACCGGCGCGCACCAGTACATTTTTGCCGATCAGATCGGCGATCTCGGTGGGGCGCTGGTCGCCCAGGCGGTACATCACCAGCGTGTCCACATTCTGGTAGGAGGTGCTGTAGCGCAGGGCCTGGTCGCCGTCATCGCCGGCTAGCAGGGCGGAGGCGGCGAGATCGGCCTTGCCTCGGCGCACCGCGTATTTCAGGGCGGACGTGCTGTCCACTTCCATCAGGCGCAGTTCCACGCCGAGACGCTCGGCGAAGCCGCGCGCCAGCTCGTATTCCATGCCGGTGAGGCCTTTGGGGTCACGGTAGACGGTGGTCAGTGCCGGACGGGTGGCCACCACCAGCTCGCCCCGCGCCTGGACGCGTTCCAGGGCGGTGGGGGTCGGGCGCATCGCCACGATCAGACCGATCACGCTGAGCAGCGCAATCGGTGCGATAAGGTGCCGGCTGTGGCGCAGATAGCCACGTAGCCGTTGTAGCACTGTCATATCCGTTAATACCTCTGCTGGGTGTGCTCCAGACAGGTCGGTACGGCCCGTGCCGTCCATCGCCGGGCCCGCTGTGGGGATGTTTGCCCCGGGGCGCGACTGTGACCTACATCACGTGTGCGCGGCGAATCTACCATCGTAGTTGCTCAAAAATCCAGCGATTTGTCCAACAATCATATTTGTTTGCACTTTTTTGCCAATGCCCCGGAGCCGTATAAAGGGCGCTTCGCGGCCGTTGCGGCGAGCGCATAGGAATTCGCCCGGCCATCCCTTATCATTGCGATCCTTATTTCTCCCCTGCACGTAAAGGAAAAGCCGACCCCATGCTGATCCTCCCCGGTAGCCCGGCCCTATCCGCGTTCCGAAAGGAAAAACTGCTGGAAGCTCTGCCTCAGGTAGAAGCCCTTTCCGCCCGCTTTGTGCATTTCGTGGAGCTGTCCAAGGAACTGGATGACCGCGAGCGCCAGGTGCTCGACAGCCTGCTGGAATACGGTCCCAGCCTGGAAGACAGCGCCGTCGAAGCCGCGGACAGCGAAACCTTCGTGGTGGTGCCCCGGCCGGGCACGGTGTCGCCCTGGTCTTCCAAGGCCACCGACATTTGCCGCAATGCCGGCCTCGACAAGGTGGTGCGGGTGGAGCGCGGTGTCGAGTATCGCCTCAAGCTCGCCGGTCCGGCGTCACGCCGTGACCTCGCGGCGGCGCTGCACGACCGGATGGTGGAAGCGGTGCTCGACCAGGTCGACGATGCCGAAGTGTTGTTCAGCCACCAGCGGCCCCGGCCGCTGACCAGCGTGGATGTGGTCGGCGGTGGCCGCGACGCGCTGGCCACGGCGAACGGTGAGCTGGGCCTGGCGCTGGCGGACGACGAGATCGATTACCTTGTCGAGCAGTTTACCGCCCTGGGCCGTAATCCGTCGGACGCGGAACTGATGATGTTCGCCCAGGCCAATTCGGAACACTGCCGCCATAAGATCTTCAATGCGGATTGGACCATCGACGGTGAAGAGCAGGATCTCAGCCTGTTCGCGATGATCCGCAACACCTATAAACACGCCAGTGGCGGCGTGCTCAGCGCTTACAGCGACAATGCCGCGGTGGTTGCCGGTCCGGTGGCGGACCGTTTCTATCCGGACCCGGGCAACGCTGGTTATCCCTGTGAATACCGCTATCGCAACGAGCCGGTGCACATGCTGATGAAGGTGGAGACCCATAACCATCCCACCGCCATCGCTCCGCGCCCGGGGGCGGCCACCGGCGCTGGCGGCGAGATCCGCGACGAAGGCGCCACCGGCCGCGGCGGCAAACCCAAGGCGGGCCTCACCGGCTTTTCGGTGTCCAACCTGTGCATTCCCGGTTTTCGCCAGCCCTGGGAGCAGGATTACGGTCGTCCCGGGCGCATCGCGTCGCCGCTGGACATCATGATCGAGGGGCCGCTGGGTGGTGCTGCCTTTAATAACGAATTCGGCCGCCCCAATCTGTGCGGCTACTTCCGGACCCTGGAAATCCAGGCGCCCGGCATCAACGGCGACGAACGGCGCGGCTATCACAAGCCGATCATGATCGCCGGCGGGCTCGGCAACGTCCGTGACGGCGATGTGCATAAAAACCCGATTCCGCCCGGCGCCAAGATCATCGTGATCGGCGGCCCGGCGATGCTGATCGGCCTGGGTGGCGGCGCCGCCAGTTCCATGGCCAGTGGCGAATCCGACGAAGCACTGGATTTCGCCTCGGTACAGCGCGACAACCCGGAAATCGAACGCCGTGTTCAGGAAGTGATCGACCGTTGCTGGGCGTTGGGTGATGCCAACCCCATTGTTTCCATCCACGACGTGGGCGCCGGCGGCTTGTCCAACGCTCTGCCGGAGCTGGTCCACGACCACGACCGGGGCGCCAGGCTGTCGCTGCGGGCGATCCCCAGCGCCGAACCGGGCATGAGCCCGGTGGAAATCTGGTGCAACGAAGCCCAGGAGCGCTACGTGCTGGCGGTACTGCCGGAGGATCTGCAGCGTTTCGAGGCTCTGTGCGAGCGCGAGCGTGCCCCGTTCGCGGTGCTCGGTGACGCCACCGAAGAGGAGCACCTGGAAGTCAGCGATGCGCACTTCGGCGACGCACCGGTGGATCTGCCCATGGACCTGCTGTTCGGCAAGCCGCCCAAGATGCAACGCAGCTACGACCGGGAAGATTTCCAGCGCCAGACGTTCACCACCGAGGGCATCGAACTCAAGGACGCCATCGAGCGGGTGATGCGTTTGCCGACGGTGGCGTCCAAGAATTTCCTGATTACCATCGGCGACCGTTCGGTGACCGGTCTGGTACATCGTGATCAGATGGTCGGCCCCTGGCAGGTGCCGGTGGCGGATTGCGCGGTCACCGCCATCGGCTATAACCAGCGTACCGGTGAAGCCATGGCGATGGGCGAACGTACCCCGGTGGCGCTGGTCAATGCCGCCGCGTCCGGTCGCATGGCGGTGGCCGAAACCCTCACCAACCTGGCCGGTGCGCATATCGGTTCGCTGGGCAATATCCGCTTGTCCGCCAACTGGATGGCCGCCGCCGGTCATCCGGGTGAGGACCAGGCGCTCTACGAAACCGTTCGTGCCGTCGGCATGGAGTTGTGCCCCAAGCTGGGCATTGCCATTCCGGTGGGGAAGGACTCTCTGTCCATGCGCACCCTGTGGCAGGAAAAAGGTATCGATAAAAGCGTGGTGGCGCCGTTGTCGCTGATTGTCACCGGCTTTGCCAACGTTACCGACATCGGTCTTACCGTCACGCCGCAGCTCAAGACCGGTGTGGACAGCGAGCTGCTGCTGATTGATCTGGGTCGCGGGCAGAACCGGCTGGCCGGCTCGGCGTTGGCGCAGGTGTTCAACCGCGTTGGCGACGTGGCCCCGGACCTGGACGACGCTGACGACCTGCTCGCGTTCTTTGAAGTAACCCAGCGGTTGCTCGCTGAAGAGCGCCTGCTGGCCTACCACGACCGCTCCGACGGTGGTCTGTTCACCACCCTGGCGGAAATGGCCTTTGCCGGCCGTACCGGCCTCGACATCGTGCTGGACAATATTGCCGGCGATAGCCCCGAAGCGGTGGCGGCGCTGTTCGCCGAGGAGGCTGGCGCCGTGATTCAGGTTCGTGCCGCTGACGTGCAGGCGGTGCGCCAGCGTTACGAGGACGCCGGTCTGGGCGGCTGTGTGCACAGCGTTGCCACCGTCAACGACGAAGACGTGGTGCGCTTGCGCCTGGGCGGCGCGGTACTCCGCGAGCGCCCACGCTGGGGCCTGCAGCGGATCTGGTCGGAAACCAGCTACCGGATTCAGGCGCTGCGCGATAACCCGGATTGTGCCCGCCAGGAGTTCGAGTCGATTGCCGACTCCAACGATCCGGGCCTGAACGTGCGGCTGACCTTCGATATGAGCGAAGACGTGGCCAGCCCGTTTATTAACACCGGCGTTCGGCCCAAGGTGGCGGTACTGCGCGAGCAGGGCGTCAACGGCCACATGGAGATGGCCGCCGCCTTTGACCGCGCCGGCTTCAGCGCCGTGGACGTGCACATGAGCGACCTGCTCGCCGGCCGCGTCAGCTTGGACGAGATGAAAGGGCTGGTGGCCTGCGGCGGTTTTTCCTACGGCGACGTGCTGGGTGCCGGTGAGGGCTGGGCCAAGACCATCCTCTACAATCCAGCGTTGCGGGATGCCTTCAACCGTTTCTTCTTCCGCGAGGACACCTTCTCGCTGGGCGTTTGTAACGGCTGCCAGATGCTCTCCAATCTCAAGGATCTGATCCCCGGCGCCGAGCACTGGCCGCATTTCGTGCGTAACCTCAGCGAGCAATTCGAAGCACGCACCTCGCTGGTGGAAATCCAGGACTCACCGTCGGTGCTGCTGCGCGATATGGCCGGCACCCGCCTGCCGATCGCCGTGGCTCACGGTGAAGGCCGCGCTGAAATCGGTGACGGCGCCCTCAATCGCAGCATTGATCAACGCTTGCTGGCGCTGCGCTACGTCGACAGCCTCGGCAACCCCGCCGAGCAGTACCCCGCCAACCCCAACGGCTCCGCCCAGGGCGTCACCGGCTTCACCACCAGCGACGGTCGCGCCACCATTATGATGCCGCACCCGGAGCGGGTGTTCCGTGTGTTGCAGAACAGTTGGATTCCGGACGACTGGCGCCGGTTCGAGAACGGTCCCTGGTATCGGTTGTTCGCCAATGCTCGGAAGTGGGTCGGTTGAGAGCAGGTAATAGTTAAGAGTTAATAGTTAATAGCGAAAAGCAAAGTCAAAAGACAGAGACGCGCTTTTGCGGGATTGGAGTGGGGGAGTATGGCGGACGAGATGTATAACTATTTTGATATGTTGATTGCGGAATCACCAGCGCCGACGGCGGTGTCCGAGCGGCGCCGGGAGTTGGCGGGCGAGTTGAAGGCGATCAGTGAGCAGTTGATTCGTTTGGATGCGGACGAGGCGGCGCTGGCGGAATACACCGCGCAGGCGCGGGCGTTGCGTGAGCGTCTGGAGGGCCATGGCCACCGCAGTATGCGTGACATTCTCGGTCGGTTGATCGTCGGCAAGGGCAGCCGCCAGGACGCGCTGGATATGGCCGACTTTGAAATCCTTACCGGCCAGGCCACTCCGCTGTCGCCGCCGCTGGAGCTGTGGCTGGACGGCGATACCGTGCGTGGCCGGGCCACTTTCGGGCGGCTGTTCATGGGTCCGCCGGGCAAGGTGCACGGCGGCGTGCTGTCCCTGGCCCTGGATATGCTGATGGCCAAGTGTCAGGATTTCGTCACCGGTCTGGGCATGACCGGCACGCTCAACATCCGCTATATGGCGCCCACGCCGCTGAATACGGAGATCCGCTTCGAGGCCGCGGTGGCACGGGTGGAAGGGCGCAAGCTGCTCACCGAAGCCAAGGTGTTCGCCGGTGACACCCAGACCGTGTCCGCCACCGGCGTGTGGATTTCATCCCAGGGCGATTACCAGTTGCGCGACGCCTACGCGCACCTTGCCGAAACCGCCGACAACGATCGCGAGACCGCCTGAGCCCGGGCGGTCCGCCAGGGAGGCACCATGACCGTCTACAAGCTCTGTTTTTACGTCCCCGAAGACCACGCCGAAGCGGTCAAAAACGCCGTCTTCGAGGCCGGCGCCGGGCGCATTGGCAACTACGATTGCTGCAGTTTCCAGGTCGCCGGCCAGGGCCAGTTCCGTCCCCTGGAAGGCAGTGATCCTTACCTTGGCGGCCAGGGCGAGATCGAAACGGTGCGCGAATACCGGGTGGAAACCATTTGTCTGGAAGACCACCTGCGCGCGGCGATCAGCGCACTGCGCCTGGCGCACCCCTATGAAGAGCCGGCCATCGATCTGTGGCGGCTCGAGGACCTGCCTGGTTAGGTTCGGACTTTGGAACTGGGCATTGTGCGAGCGGGCCCCGCCCGCGAAAGGCCGGCGAATGCCGGCCGGCAGGATCCCAGAGAGCTCTCTAACGGCAGCACAAACAGGGTCTCTGGTATCCTGCGGGGCAACTGCCGGGCGACCTGGGTCGCCCTTTCGCGGGCTGGGCCCGCTCCCACAAGGCCCGCTCCCACAAGTTCAGTCGTCCAGCGAAGGTTTGCGCTTCAAAGGCGGTATGTCTTGAGTGCGCACCGGAAACTCACCGCCGTTGGCGCGGTCCTGGATAAAGAACTTGAGCGTGCGGCCGATGGTCGGAAAGGCCAGTTCGTCCCAGGGGATCTCGTTCTCGGAAAACAGCCCGGCGTCGGCGCTTTCGTCGCCGGCGGCGAAGTCGCCGTTGACCATCTCGCTGAGGAAGAACATATAGACCTGGTTGATGTGCGGCAGGTTGAACACCGTATACAAGTCGCCGATGGCCACGGTGGCGCAGGCTTCTTCCCAGGTTTCCCGGGCGGCACCCTCTTGCAGGGTCTCGCCGTTTTCCATGTAGCCGGCGGGTAACGTCCAATAGCCGACTCGGGGCTCGATGGAACGCTTGCAAAGCAGGAAGCGGCCTTCCCAGACCGGAATGGCGCCCACCACGATTTTCGGATTCTGGTAATGGATCACGCCACAGTGGTTGCACCAATAGCGCGGCCGGTTGTCTCCTTCAGGAATGGAGAAGAGAACGTCTTCACCGCAATGGCTGCAATATTTCATCGGTGCTCTCGGCTGTTCATGGAAGTCCTCGTGGTGATTCGGCGACGCCGGGGCGGCCATCGCGTCGAGGAAACGCCAGCCTAATGGCTCGGCGGTTGATCGGCAATTGGGGAGTTCTTCAGAGGTCCCTTCGTGAATAGAGCGCATTGTGGCCTTGCCCGGCGGACGGCGCCTGTTCAAACTGGTGTTTGAAATAAGACTGGGAGTACCCCGTGCTAGATAAACTCCGGCAGCGTATGGCGGCCTATCCTTTCAATGACTTACCGGTGGACCTGCCGGAAGCCGCCGTGCTGATGCCGTTCGTGGACCAGCCCGATCCGGAATTGATTCTTACCGTTCGTTCCCAGGGCATGCCCACTCACGCCGGTGAAGTGGCGTTTCCCGGTGGCAAGCGCGATCCCGGCGACCGGGATCTGCTGCACACCGCCCTGCGTGAAAGCCACGAGGAAGTGGGGCTGTCCCAGCGTGAAGTGGAGGTGGTCGGTCAACTGTCGCCGCTGGCCTCCCGTTTCGGTATGAAAGTGATGCCCTACGTGGGCGTGGTCCGGGTCGGCGTGGAGCTGGTGCCCGAGCCCGGCGAAATCGAGACCATCTTCCAGGTGCCGCTGAGCTTTTTCCTGGAGCATGAGCCAGAGTTGTCGGCGCCGATCGACTTTTACGGTCGCCGGTTGCGCATGCCCAGCTACTACTTCGAGGACAAACGGATATGGGGGCTCACCGCCTTCATGATTCTGGATTTGATCAATCACGTGTACGACGCCGACGTGCGTTTCGACCTGACGGGTGAGCAATGATTTATAAACTGGAAGACCGCCGCGTGGAGATGCGCGGTGACGGACAATGGGTGGCGCCCAACGCCACGGTGATCGGTTCGGTGGTGCTGGGCGCCAACAGCAGTGTCTGGTTCGGCGCGGTGATTCGCGGCGACAACGATCTGATCGAGATCGGCGAGAACAGCAATGTGCAGGAAAACTCGGTACTGCACGTGGACCCGGGCGTACCGATGAAGATCGGCGACGGCGTGACGGTGGGCCACAAGGTGATGCTGCATGGTTGCACCATCGGCGATAACAGTCTGATCGGTATCAACGCCGTGGTGCTCAACAAAGCGAAGATCGGCAAGAACTGTATTATCGGTGCCCACGCGCTGGTGCCCGAAGGCATGGAGATTCCCGACAACTCGCTGGTGATGGGCGCGCCGGCCAAGGTGGTCAAGGAAATCTCCGACGGCCACAAAGCCATGCTGACCATGAGCAGTCAGCACTACGCGGCGCACGCCAAACATTTCGATCAGCACCTGGAAATTGATGAGCGCTTTCAATAAAGACCCGGACTTCCACAATGCGGCAGTGCCCGGTAGCGATCCGGTATCGCCATGCGTCTCGATTTGCGCGCTCGACGGCGACGACGTCTGCGTGGGCTGTTTCCGTACCGGTCGCGAAATCAGCTATTGGGGCTTGCTGCCGGTGGACGAGCGCCGCGAGGTGCTGGCGCGCTGCCAGCGCCGCATGGCCGGTGACCCGGCCCCTTGCATGGTTACCCGGGAACAGCCATGAGCGGGGTGAATCAGCCATGAGCGTGGTGGAGCAGCCATGAGCGGGGTAAACAAGCCATGAGCGGGAAAGAGCAGCCATTGTTACCGGCCCGCCCCAAGGTGGGGTTGGCGCTGGGCAGCGGCTCCGCGCGCGGCTGGGCGCACATCGGCATTATTCAGGCGCTGGAAGAGCGCGGAATCGAGATCGATGTGGTGGCGGGCACTTCCATCGGCGCGCTGGTGGGCGGCGCCTACGTCAGCGGCGCTTTGAAAGAGTTCGGCGAATGGGTGCGCACCCTCACCACCCGCGACGTGTTCAGCCTGATGGACTTCACCTTTTCCGGTGGCGTGGTGAAAGGGGAAAAGCTGTTTGGTTTTTTTGAAAAACTGCACAGCAACCCGAATATCGAAGAGTTGGACAAACGTTTCGTCACCGTGGCCACCGATATGAAAAGCGGTCGCGAAGTGTGGATCAGCAAAGGGCCGGTGCTGGACGCCGCCCGCGCGTCCTGCGCGCTGCCCGGTTTGTTCTCGCCTCTGCAGCATCAGCAGCGCTGGATGCTGGACGGTGGCCTGGTGAACCCGGTGCCGGTGTCGGCGGCGCGTGCTTTCGGCGCCGACGTGGTGATCGCGGTGAACCTGAACGCCCAGTTGGTGGGCGCGCATTTGTCCCGACAGGCGCCGCCGGACGGCGGCAGTAGCAGCGATGAGGATCGCAGCCTGTGGCAGAAGATGACCCACTACTTCTCGTCGGAGGACGGCGGCACGCCGGGTTTCTTTGATGTGGTGGCCTCCAGCGTCAACATCATGCAGGACCGCATCACCCGCTCGCGCATGGCCGGCGATCCGCCTGAGATCACCCTGATTCCGTTGCTGGAAGACTTCGCGTTGATGGATTTTCACCGTGCCGGTGAAGCCATCGACGAAGGCTACCGGCTGGTGGAACGCCATGAAGGGGATATTTTCGCCTGGGTGGGGGCGCCGGACGCGGATCGGGTTTAGGGGTCTCTGGGATCCCGCCGGGCGCTTCGCGCCCTTTCGCGGGCGGGGCCCGCTCCCACAGCCCGCTTCCACAGCCCGCTCCCACAGGTCCCTAGAGCCGCTTTCAGGGGGCGTCGGGCTCCTGGGAGGCGTGGCGTACCCTGGCGGCTTTCACCATGTTGTCTTTCACCTGCAGAATCTCGATCAGATAGTCCTCCACGCGGATGGAAATGTTCGCGTCGGGGATGTCCTGAAGGTATTCCAGGATCAAACCGTTCAGGGTGCGGGGACCACCGGTGGGCATGTCCCAGCTCAGTGAGCGGTTGATCTCGCGCAGATGGGTGGCGCCGTCGATCACATGGCTGCCGTCTTCCTGCGGGTGAATGTCCTGGCTAGTAGCCGCCAGATCGGTGGTGAACTCGCCGACGATTTCTTCAAGAATGTCCTCCAGGGTCACCAGCCCCAGCACGTCGCCGTACTCATCCACCACGATGCCGATACGGCGCCGGGCGTTCTGAAAGTTAATCAACTGCCGGTTCAGCGAGGTGCCTTCGGGGACGAAGTAGGGCTCCACCGTGTGCTGCATCAATTCCGCCTTGTTGATGTCTTCCTTGAGCAGCAGACGGCTTAGCTTACGCAAATGCAATAGCCCCAACATGTTATTAGGGTCGCCCCGGTAGACCGGCAGCCGGGTATGCTGGCTGGCGCGCAGCGTGGACATGATTTCGTCCATGTCATCCTCGATATCCACGCCCACCATCTCGTTACGCGGAATCATAATGTCTTCCACGGTGACGCTTTCCAGGTCGAGAATGTTGAGCAGCATTTTCTGGTGCTTTTCCGGAATCAGGCCGCCAGCCTCGTTGACCACGGTGCGCAGCTCTTCGGGGCTGAGATGGTCGTCGTCGCTGTTGCGGGCCTCGGTGCCGAGCAATCGCAGAAAGATCATGCTGATGCCATTGACCAGCCACACCAGCGGCGCCAGCAGCACCTGCAGGGGTTTAAGCACCACGCTGGCGGGAAACGCGATGCGCTCCGGTTTCATGGCGGCGTAGGTTTTCGGGGTGATCTCGGCGAACACCAGCATTATCAGGGTAATGATCACTGGAGCCACCGCCGCCCCGGAGTCGCCCAGCCAGCGGATCGCCAGAATTGCCGCCACCGTGGCGGCGAAGTTATTGACGAAGTTGTTACCAATCAGGATTACCGACAACAGCCGGTCGGTGCGGCGTAGCAGGCCCTCCACGCGCATGGCGGCGCGATGGCCCTGACGGGCCAGGTGCCGCAGCCGGTAGCGGTTGATCGCCACCATGCCGGTTTCACTGCTGGAGAAGAACGCGGAGCCGAGAATCAGGATGACCAGGGCGGTGATCAGCCACCCGTCGGAGAAACTGTCCAAGAGGAAGTCTTTGGTTGCTTATTGGCAGGTCATTGTTTGGGGGTAGCCCAAGGCTGTCAAGCGGCCCGTCGGGCGATCAGCCGGCGTCGCGCTCAGGCCTCCCGGGTCACAATCAGGCGTGGCCGAGCCATAGGGCGGTCAGTTCCGCGCGGCTGCGCACGTTGAATTTCCGGAACAGGGTTTTTACGTACTGATGGGTGGTATGCGGACTCTGGCCCATGGCCTCGGCGATGATCTTCTCGGCGCTGCCGCCGAGCAGGTGCTTGAGTACGCCGCGCTCGGTCGGGGTGAGGGGCGCATCGGCCACCAGTTGCCCGTGACTGAGATGAATCAGGCGATTGAGCCAGCCCAGGCTGCGCAGTGCGTAGCTGGCGATCTCCAGGTCGCGGGGTGTGAAATCCGGCTGGTCGCGAAGGCGGTCGAACATAAAGTAACTTTCCACATCCTCATTGACCGGCATTACCACGAACAGGCGGTCGGTGATGCCGCGGCCCAGGTAGTGATGGATATAGTGTTCGCCGGAGAAAAATTCCGTGGAAACATGGTCCACCAACAGCGTGGCGCGGAACCGACCGGCGCGCAGTACATGGTTGTAGGTGGATTCGTCCGGAATGCCTCGGTCGAGCCGTTTCACCGCACTGGTATAGGCCTGCTGGTCCGCCGGTAACTGGCCGTGAAAAAACACCGAACGGGCTCGCCAGCCCAGCAGGGGGTCCGTGTCGGCGTCGTCGGCGAGGCGCAGGGAGGAGAGCCACAGGCCGTGGGGCGAATCGATCAGTGCGCTGATGCCCGAAAACAGCTTTCCCAGGCTGACTTCCGGCGCTGAGGCGGGAAGCTCGGCCATTTCATCCCAGAGGCGGTGAATGGCAGCAAGAGTCGTGTCGTCAATGGTCATGCCACGTCGGAATCCATGGTCGTTCAGTGATGCTGCGGTGCTGTGTCCGGCGAGTGTGCAGGCCGGGTTTCACGCCCGGTCGAGAACCACTTCCAAAACCAGTTGTGAGCCGAAGAACGCGATAACCAGCACCGCGAAGCCGGCGAGCGTGAAGCGCACCGCGGTGCGCCCGCGCCAACCGCGCAGGTGGCGCCCGCCCAGCAACACGGCGAAAATCACCCAGGAGATCAGCGTCAGTACGGTCTTGTGCACCAGGTGCTGGGCAAACAGGTCGTCCACGTACATAAAACCGAACAGGATCGCCAGGGTAAGCAGGCTCTGTCCCAGCCAGATGGTGTCGAACAGCATCGACTCCATCACCTGCATGGGGGGGAACAGACGCATCACGCCGCGGATATGGCCATCCTTGAGCTGGCGGTCCTGGACCATCAGCAACAGTGCCTGACAGGCGGACAACACCAGCACCGAGTAGGCGAGAATCGACAGCAGTACATGCAGGCCGATGCCGTGCTCCAGCGGATGAGCGTTGTAACCGGTATCAATCCACAGGCTGGCGGGAATGATCAGCGCCGCGAACGGAAACACCAGCGCGCCGATCCACTGGAACGGTCGATACAGGCTGGATACCAATACCAGCCCGGCGCCCACCGCGGCCATGCAGGACGCCACCGAGAACAAGCCCAGGCGTAATCCCTGGTCGGTGACCAGCAGGAAATACAGGCCGGCGGCGTGGGCCGCCACGGCGAGCCCGCCGGGCAGCATCAAGGCGGCCCGCGACGGCGCCGCCTGTCCGCGGAATTGGCGGTACAGCAGTAGCGACGACAGCGCGTAGAAAAAAGTGGCGATCAGGCCCAGGGCCTCGGCAGCAGTCATAGGGTGCGTTTTCTCCGAAAAAGCCGCCGAAGTCTGGCACAGCTAGGGGGGCTCTACCAGACCCTCGGCGTACGCTGAGACGCTGGTGGTGCGACCGCGCTTGCGAAGTGCCGCCGGTGGCTTTTCGCCTGCCTGCAATGACGGGTAGGGCATCGGTGCCCTATAATCGGCGCCCTGTCGTCTCGGTGCGCGCTCGGCGCGCCGCCGAGCGCTCGAAATCTGGAGGTTGATGATCATGTTCGAGAATCTCACGGACCGCCTTGGGCAGTCGCTGAAAAGCCTGGCCGGCCAGGGGCAGCTCACCGAAGACAATATCCGCGACACCCTGCGCGAAGTGCGCAAGGCGCTGCTGGAGGCCGATGTTGCCCTGCCGGTGGTCAAGGAGTTCGTGGAAAAAGTGAAGGAGCAGGCGCTCGGCCAGGAGGTGCTGCAGAGCCTCAATCCGGGTCAGGCGTTCGTCAAGATCGTCAACGACGAGCTGGTGCACACCATGGGCGACGCCAACGACGCCCTGGATCTGGCCTCCAAGCCGCCGGTGGTGATCATGATGGCGGGCCTGCAGGGCGCCGGTAAAACCACCTCCGTGGCCAAGCTGGCGCGCTTCCTTCAGGAACGGGAAAAGAAGAAGGTGATGGTGGTGTCCGCCGACGTTTACCGTCCGGCGGCGATTGACCAGTTGCAGACGCTGGCCGGCGAAGTGAAAGCGGAGTTCTTCCCGTCCACCGGTGACCAGGACCCGGTGGATATCGCCAACGGCGCCCTGGCGGCGGCGCGCCGCAAATATATGGACGTGCTGATTGTCGATACCGCCGGCCGTCTGCACGTGGATGAGCATATGATGGGCGAGATCAGCCGCCTGCACGGTGCCATCGAACCGGCTGAGACCTTGTTCGTGGTCGATGCCATGACCGGCCAGGATGCCGCCAACACCGCCCAGGCGTTCAACGAGGCCTTGCCGCTCACCGGGGTGATTCTCACCAAGGCGGACGGCGACTCCCGGGGCGGCGCCGCTCTGTCGGTGCGCCATCTCACCGGCAAGCCGATCAAGTTCATCGGCATGGGCGAGAAGACCGACGCCCTGGAGCCCTTCCACCCGGATCGTATCGCCAGCCGGATTCTCGGCATGGGCGATGTGTTGTCCCTGGTGGAGCAGGCGGAACGCACCCTTGATAAGAAGAAAGCGGACAAAATCGCCAAGAAGTTCAAGAAAGGCCGGGCGATGGACTTCGAAGACCTCAAGGATCAGTTCCAGCAGATGCGCAATATGGGTGGCATGGCCAGCCTGCTCGACAAGCTGCCCGGCATGGGCGGCATGATGGAGGCGGCCCAGAACCCGGCCTCCATGAAGCAAATGAAGCATATGGAAGCCCTGATCGACTCCATGACCCCCAAGGAACGCCGTAATCCTGATCTGATTAAAGGCTCGCGCAAGAAACGCATTTGCGGTGGTGCCGGCCTGGAGGTACAGGACCTCAACCGCCTGATGAAGCAGCAGAAAATGATGGCGAAGATGATGAAGAAAATGCGTGGCAAGGGCGGCATGAAAAACATGATGCGCGGCATGGAAGGAATGATGGGTGGCGACGGTTCCGGCGGCCCCGGTGGCGGTATGCCACCGGGCGGCATGGGCGGTGGCGGCGGCATGCCCCCCATGGGCGGTGGCGGCGGCGGTCTGCCCCCTATGGGAGGAGGCCGCTAGGTCTTTATCTCGGCTGCGGATGGGCGTACAATCCGCACCCTTCGCGACTCGCCGTGGCTGTTTTTAGCGCGCCCCGGCGGGTTTTCAAGCGGATACGATGGCCGGCGGCGGGTGCCGCGGGTCGGGAAACCGGATTGAATTAAGGTATTTGAATTATGGTAGTTATTCGTCTTGCCCGTAGCGGCGCCAAGAAACGTCCTTTCTATCACATCGCCGTGGCCGACAGCCGCACTTCCCGTGACGGCCGTTTCATCGAACGCCTGGGTTTCTATAACCCGATCGCCCGTGGCGGTGAAATTCCCCTGCGCGTGGACCTGGCGGCCGTGGATGCCTGGGTTGCCAAAGGCGCACAGCCCTCCGAGCGTGTAAAGGCCCTGGTCAAGCAGGCTCGCAAAGAAGCCGAGCAGAGCGCGTAAAGCGGGCTCCTGAAGATGTCGGCAGCCGATAAAGCACTGGCACCGGATCAGGTGCTGGTGGTGGGGCGCATCATGGCGGTCCACGGCGTCCAGGGGTGGGTGAAGGTGTATTCCGACACCGACCCGATGGAAAACATCTTCGAGTATCAGCCCTGGTATCTGCGTCAAGGCGAGCACTGGCTGCCCGTGACGTTGACCGGCAAGCGCCGGCAGGGCAAGGGTCTGGTGGCCGGTCTGCAAGGTTACAGCGACCGGGACCGGGCTCAGAACGAACTGGTGGGTCGGGACATCGCCATTCCCCTGGACCAGTTGCCTCGCTCCGGCGAGGGCGAATATTACTGGCGCGATCTGATCGGCCTGCGGGTGAAACTCGCCGACGGCCGGGATCTGGGCCAAGTGCACGGTTTAATGGAAACCGGCGCCAACGACGTCTTTGTGGTGCGTGGCGACGGCGACAGCCTGGACCGGGAAGAGCGCTTACTGCCCTGGTTGCCCGAGCAGGTGATTCTGGACGTGGATCTGGAGCACGGCGAGATGCGGGTGGACTGGGACCCGGAGTTTTAGGAGGCCCTGGCACGGGGCGCACGGCCATGCGGATAACGCTGATCACTCTGTTCCCGGAGATGGCGCGGGCGGTCACCGACTTCGGGGTCACCCGGCGCGCGGTGGAGAACGGCCAGCTAACGCTGGAGACGGTGAACCCGCGGGATTTCACCGAGGACCGGCACCGCACCGTGGATGACCGGCCCTTCGGCGGCGGCCCCGGCATGGTGATGAAGGTTGCGCCGCTGGACCAGGCGCTGACCCATGCCCGGCAACGGGCGGCCGGCGCCAGGGTGATCTACCTGTCGCCCCAGGGACAACCGCTGAGCCAGGCGAAAGCCCAGGCGCTGGCGGCGGAGCCGGAACTGATTTTGCTCGCCGGCCGCTACGAAGGCGTCGACGAGCGTTTGTTGCAAGCGTCGGTGGACGAACAAATATCCATCGGCGATTACGTACTCAGCGGTGGTGAACTGCCGGCGCTGGTGCTGATTGACGCGGTGACGCGTTTGTTGCCCGGGGTGCTCGGGCATCAGGATTCGGCGGCCCAGGATTCGTTTTCCGGAGACATGGAAAACCTGCTGGACTGCCCGCACTACACACGGCCCGAGCAATATCAGGGTCGGTCGGTGCCTGAGGTTCTACTCAGCGGTGATCATGAAAAGATTCGCCGCTGGCGTTTGAAGCAGGCACTGGGGCGCACCTGGCGGTGTCGCCCCGATTTGCTGGAGGCCCGCCGGGAGCGGGGCTTGAGCAAGGAAGAGAGCGAGTTGCTCGACGAGTACATCCGTGAGTTTGAAGCGCGGGACGACGGGCAGCAATACAGCGATCAATGAACCGAGGAGCCTGCCATGAGCGGCAAAAAACCCCTGATTCAGGAAATCGAACAGGCACAACTGAAAACCGATGTGCCCGAGTTCGGCGCCGGTGACACCGTCACCGTGCAAGTGAAAGTGAAAGAAGGTACCCGTGAGCGTCTGCAGGCGTTCCAGGGTGTGGTTATCGCCCGCCGCAACCGCGGTCTGAATTCCGCCTTCACGGTACGTAAAGTATCCCACGGCGTGGGCGTGGAGCGTGTATTCCAACTGCACAGCCCGATCATCGATTCCATTGAAGTGAATCGTCGCGGTGACGTACGTCGCGCCAAGCTGTACTTCCTGCGTGAGCGGTCCGGTAAGTCCGCCCGCATCAAGGAAAAGATCCGCAGATAATCACGGATCGCGGAAATCCCGCCGCGAGCCATGTCGTCTCAGCCTTTGCTGTAGGGCAATTCGGAGACGACCTCTGGCCCGGCGGGCGCTCCCAAAAAAAGGGCCACCCTCGGGTGGCCCTTTTTTATGCTTGGGGGAGCGGGCTGTGCCCGCGAAGGGGCTACTTCGAGACCGCCCGGAACACCGCCAGAATCACCAACGCACCGATCACCGCGGTGACCAGGCCGCCCAGGCTGAATGAGCCCACCGGTCCGCCGATGCCGGCCATGGCGCCCAGCCAGCCACCGACGATGGCACCGATGATGCCGAGAATAGTGGTCAGAATAAATCCCCCGCCGTCACGGCCGGGCATGATCCATTTGGCGATGATGCCGGCCAAAAGCCCCAGCACGATCCACGATAAAATGCCCATAAAACTCTCTCCTTGGCCCATTATTAGTGGCTTTCAGTATGCCAAGGGAAAGGCGTTGGGGCCGGTAATAAAAGGTAAAAACACCGGTTGAGCGACCCGCTCGGCCGCTACGGTGGGTGATTGTGTTTTGTCTCGGGATTGCCAATACTCGCCGCCATGGATGCCTCCCGAGATACCGTTCACCGCGCCCGGCTCAGCGACAGCGATCAGGCTCTGATTGACGCCTGGCTGGATAACCAATGGCTGGAGCGCGGTCTCAGCCGTCATACGCTGGAAAGCTACGGGCGCGATCTGCGCCAGTTCGGTGAGTGGCTCGGCGCCAGCGGCCGGGATCTCAGCGGTTGTGACCGGGAGCGGTTGCTCTCCTTTCTCGCCGACCGCCACCGCCAGGGCGTGGGCGCCCGCTCGGTGGCGCGGCAATTGTCCGCCCTGAAGAGTTTTTTCCGCTGGATGAAACGGGAGGCGCGCATCGCCGAAGACCCCACGCTTAACGTGGCCCGGCCACGCACCGGCCGGGCGTTACCGAAAACGCTTTCCGAAGCCGATGTGGAGGCCCTGATGCGCGCGCCAGACGTGGATGACAGCCTGGGCCTGCGTGACCGGGCCATGCTGGAGGTGTTGTACGCGTCCGGTCTGCGTGTGTCGGAGCTGGTGGGGCTGACGCTCAGCCAGGTTAATCCTCGTCAGGGCCTGGTGCGCGTGATCGGCAAAGGCGATAAGGAGCGGCTGGTGCCGCTCGGCGAAGAGGCTCTGCACTGGCTGGAGCGCTACCTGCGCGACGCCCGGCCGGCTTTGCTGGGCGAGCATCGCGAGGTATTGTTTCCCAGCCGTCGCGGTGGCTTCATGACCCGTCAGACATTCTGGTACCGGATCAAGCAATTGGCGGTGCGGGCGGGGGTGCAAAAGTCGTTGTCGCCTCATACACTGCGGCACGCCTTCGCCACGCATTTGCTCAACCACGGCGCTGATTTGCGCGTGGTACAGATGCTGCTGGGGCACAGTGACCTGTCCACCACGCAGATTTACACCCACGTGGCCCAGCAGCGGTTACAAGAGGTGTACCAACAACACCACCCTCGCTCGGGAACCTGAGCGAAGGGGCGGGTTCCAACGACACAGGGAACCTGAACATCGCCGACGCGGCTGAATAGCGGCGTAAGAATTGGAGAACAACGATGAAAGCGATTTTGTCTGCCTTCGTGGCAAGCCTGCTGGCCGTTTCGGCCACCGCCCAGGGGGCCGGAGGTATCGACGAAAAGACCTTCCGGAGTAATTTCGAAGACGCCTTTCCGCGCACCGAAATCACCAGCATTCAGCCCGCCGCCGATGGTTTGGTGGAAGTGGAGCTCAACGGCCGCGAGGTGATCTACGCCTCCGAGGACGGCCGTCTGGTGTTCACCGGCGATGTCATCGAGCTGCGTGACAGCGGCCCGGTCAACCTGAAGGAAGCCCGTTACCAGAAGGTGCGTACCACCGGCCTGGCCGAGGTGGATCAGAAAGACATGATCACCTATCCGGCGCAGGGCAAGGAAAAGGCGGAGATCTTCGCGTTCACGGACATTACCTGCGGCTACTGCCGCAAGATGCACCGCCATATCGAAGAATACACCGACGCCGGTATCACCGTGCATTATCTGGCGTTCCCGCGCGGCGGCCCGCAGGCCGGCAGCGCCGAGGACATGCGCCATATCTGGTGCGACGCCAAGCCGACCGAGGCGCTCACCGCCGCCAAGCTGAACAACAGCATCTCCGAAGCGGACCTGGAAGAGTGCGCCGCCGCCGTGGACAAGCAATATGAGCTGGGGCTGAAATTCGGCGTGCGCGGTACCCCCGCGGTGTATTCCGTCGACGGTGCTCAGTTGGGCGGCTACGTTACTCCCGAGCAACTCAACCAGCGTCTCGGTCTGTAACCCCCGGGGCTTGGCGGGGTTTGCTCCAGGCCCCGCCATACGGCGCTTTGCGGCGCCACTCCATGGTTCTTTACATTGACGGCGCAGGGTTGCGCCGTTAATGTGTCCGGCTTCCAATGACCCCGCCCAAGGTGACGCCGTGGAAGCTGATTTCCAGCGCATAAAGCGCCTGCCCCCCTACGTCTTCAACATCGTCGGTGAGTTGAAGATGGCGGCCCGTGCGCGCGGCGAAGACATCATTGATTTCGGCATGGGCAACCCGGACCAGCCCACCCCGAAGCACATCGTCGACAAGCTCACCGAAACCGCCCAGCGCGGCGATACCCACCGTTATTCCCAGTCCAAGGGCATCCCGCGTCTGCGCAAGGCGATCACCGACTGGTATCAGCGCCGTTACGACGTGAGTCTGGATCCGGAGTCGGAAGCGATTGTCACGATCGGTTCCAAGGAAGGGCTGGCGCATCTGGCTCTCGCTACCATGGGGCCCGGGGACACCGTGCTGGTGCCCAACCCCAGCTACCCGATTCACCCCTACGGGTTCGTGATCGCCAACGCGGACATTCGTCATGTGCCGCTGGTGCCGGGCGTGGACTTTTTCGAAGAGCTGGTGCGCGCCATCAAGGAAGCCTGGCCCAAGCCAAAACTGCTGGTGCTGAATTTTCCCGGCAACCCCACCGCCCAGTGCGTCGACCTGGAGTTCTTCGAGAAAGTGGTGGCGATTGCCCGCGAATACGGTATTTGGGTGGTGCATGACATCGCCTACGCGGACATTGTCTTCGACGGCTACCAGGCGCCGTCGATTCTGCAGGTGGAAGGGGCCCGCGAGGTGGCGGTGGAGTTTTTCTCCCTGTCCAAGAGCTACAACATGCCGGGCTGGCGGGTCGGCTTTTGTTGTGGCAACCCGCAGTTGATTCAGGCGTTGGCGCGGATTAAATCCTACCTGGATTACGGCACCTTCACGCCGATCCAGGTGGCCGCCATTGCCGCGCTGGAAGGCGACCAGAGTTGCGTGGAAGAGATCCGTGATATGTATCAGGATCGCCGGGATGTACTCTGCGATGGCCTCAACGAGCTGGGCTGGACGGTGGAAAAACCCCGCGCCACCATGTTTGTCTGGGCGCGTATTCCGCAATCCTATCGCGACATGGGGTCGTTGGAATTTTCCAAGAAATTGCTCAGCGAAGCCGGCGTGGCGGTGTCGCCGGGTATCGGCTTCGGTGAATACGGCGACGATCATGTGCGCTTCGCCCTGATTGAAAACGAACAACGCACCCGGCAGGCGCTGCGCGGCATCAAGAAGATGTTTCGCGCCGACGCCGTGTCCGGCGAATGATTAGAGAGAGGATGCCAAGGTGAATGCGGTAAAGGTCGGCATAGCAGGTCTGGGCACAGTGGGCTCCGGCACGGTCAATGTTTTGCAGCGTAACGCACGGGAAATCGCGCGCCGCGTGGGCCGTCCCATTGAAATTGCGCACATTGGCGCCCGCCGCGACAATCCGGCCTGTGATATCAATGGCATCCGCGTGTCGCGGGATATTTTCGCCGTCGCCACGGACCCGGAAGTGGATATCCTGGTGGAATTGATCGGCGGCACCGACACCGCCCGCGAGTTGGTGCTCACCGCGATCAAAAACGGCAAGCACATCGTCACCGCCAACAAGGCGCTGATCGCCGAGCACGGCAACGAAATCTTCCAGGCCGCTCACCAGACCGGCGTGGATGTGGCGTTCGAAGCGGCGGTGGCCGGCGGCATTCCGATTCTCAAATCCCTCGGCGAGGGTCTGGCCGCCAACCATATCAACTGGGTGGCGGGCATCATTAACGGCACCGGCAATTACATCCTCACCGAGATGGAGGATGGCGCGCGTCCGTTCCAGGAAGTGCTGGAGGAGGCCCAGAGTCTGGGCTACGCCGAGGCGGACCCGACCTTCGACGTGGAAGGCGTGGACGCGGCCCACAAGCTCACCATCATCGCGTCCATCGCGTTCGGTATTCCGCTGCAGTTTTCCAAGGTGTACATGGAAGGCATCAGTCGCATCACCATCGAGGATGTGAAGAGCGCCGCCCAGTTCGGTTATCGGATCAAGCATCTCGGTATCGCCAAGGACACCGGTAAAGGCATTGAGTTGCGCGTGCATCCCACGTTGATTCCCCGCGAAACCATGTTGTCGGCGGTGAACGGCGTGATGAACGCGATCATGATCGACGGCGACGCCGTCGGCCCGACCATGTTCTACGGCGCCGGCGCCGGCGCCGAACCCACCGCCTCCGCGGTGGTGGCGGATATCATTGAGATGGGCCGTGCGCTGACGGTGGACCATGAAGAGCGCGTGCCGTATCTCGGTTTCCACGCCGATCAAATGTCCGATGATAAGATTCTTACCATCGACGACGTGTCCTGCAGCTTCTATCTGCGTCTGCACGTTCATGACAAACCCGGCGTGTTGGCCAATATCACGCGCATCCTCAGCGATAACCACATCAGCATCGAAGCGATGGTGCAGAAGGAAACCGAAGAGGGGCTGGTGCCCATCGTGATGATGACCCACAAGGTGCTGGAAGGGGACATGAACGCGGCCCTGGCGGCGATTGCCGCGCTGGACACCGTGGACAACAATATTATGCGCATCCGCGTGGAAACGCTGGATGCCTGACACAGCGCTCGCAGGCGGCACGCTTGCACGCCAGCACGCTAGAGGCGGCGTGGTGCGTGCTGACGTGCTGCGTGTAAGCCGAACTTGAGAGACCAATGCCATGCCATTCCGTGACCGCTATACCGGCCTGATCAACCGTTACCGGGACCATCTGCCGGTGAACGACGACACTCCGCTGATCAGCCTGGGCGAGGGCAACACGCCTCTGATCCGTTTGAAAAACATTCCCCGTTTGCTTGGCAAGGACGTGGACATCTACGTCAAGTATGAGGGGCTCAATCCCACCGGGTCCTTTAAAGACCGGGGAATGACCATGGCGGTCACCAAGGCGGTGGAAGACGGCAGCAACGCCATTATCTGCGCCTCCACCGGCAATACCTCCGCGGCCGCCGCGGCTTATGCCGCCCGCGCCGGCATCACCGCGTTCGTGATTATTCCGGAAGGCAAAATCGCGATGGGCAAGCTGGCCCAGGCGATGATGTACGGTGCCGTGATCATGCAGATCCGCGGCAACTTCGATCAGGGCATGGAGCTGGTTAAGCAGGTGGCGGAAAAAGCGCCGGTAACCATTGTTAATTCGGTCAACCCGTATCGCTTGCAGGGCCAGAAGACCGCCGCCTTCGAGATTATCGAAGAGCTCGGCCGGGCGCCGGATTACCACTGCTTGCCGGTGGGTAACGCGGGTAATATTACCGCGCACTGGATCGGTTACTGTGAGTATTCGTCCACCAAAACCGATATTGTCACCGAGGCGTGCGCGTTCTGCGAAGGCCGTTGCCGTTATGCCGGCGGTCCGATGATCGGCGACCGGCCCAAGATGCTCGGCTATCAGGCGGCGGGCTCCGCGCCTTTCCTGCGCGGTGAACGCGTCAACGATCCGGAAACCGTGGCCACCGCTATTCGCATCGGTAATCCGCAGTCCTGGGACAAAGCGTGGAAAGTGAAAGAGGAATCCGGTGGCTGGTTCGATGAACTCAGTGACGAAGAAATCCTTGCCGCGCAGAAACTGCTCGCGGAAAAAGAAGGCGTGTTCTGCGAACCGGCCTCCGCTGCTTCGATCGGCGGCGCCATGCGCGATATTAAGTCGGGCAAGATCGCCGAAGGTTCCACCGTGGTGTGTACCTTGACCGGTAATGGGCTCAAGGACCCGGATACCGCCATCGACCAGTGCAAGGACTCGCGTATGGTTACCATCGACGCGGAGCTGGACGCTGTGCGCGACGCGATCGTCAAGAATATGTGAAAACTTAAAATGCGGATCAGGTGGTCGCCGGGCGAGCACCTATATTTAAAGGCGCGGAACCGAAAGGTCCGCGCCTTTTCCGTTTTTCGCAAGACGATTTTTTGTTCCGCGACCTTGAAACCGGTGAATTATTGGGGGATATATGGGCATCCACAGGGTGATCGGTGGATAAGTTCACTGGATTTTTCAATTTTTTAATATTGCTGGAAAGCCAGAGGTGGTACGGGTTAGTCGGTGAAAGTGTAAGCAGGAAAAAGGCCTCCGGTTTGACATCAGTACAGTGATCATTAGGCTGCGTAATGACTTTTGCTGGGGAGACCATAATGAGAAAGTCTATTTTTGCGAAGTCCGCTATGGGCTTGTTCGCGGCGTCCGCCGTATGTACCCCGTTGGCCGCTCAGGCCGGCGCGGAATTGAGTGCCGGCGTCTGGTGGGTCTACCAGAATGTGACTGATTCCGATTTCAATTCCACTTCTTTCAATGAAGACCTCGACAACGAGACCGGTGGTAATTTCGCCGACCCGGCGTTGATTCTGTATGCCGATGACGATGGCAGTCACGGCCCTTGGCATTTCAGCGCGGAAACCCGTATCGGGACCGGCTCCTTTACCAGCCCCGCCAACAACAACAGTGGCGATAATTTCACCCTGCACAAGGCCTGGATCGGTTACGACCTAACCGATGATTCCAGCCTTAAACTGGGTAAAAGCCAGGTGCCGTTCGGTTGGAAAACCACCAACTTCTGGCCCGGTGACGGCCTGCAAGGCGGCTACGGCGATCAGATGGACGTGGGCTTGAAACTGAGCAGCGACGTCGGCGCCATCCACTATGACGTGGCTTATTACCATCAGGATGATTGGGGTGAAGACAGCACCGATACTGTTGACGATAACGGCCACTGGGGCAGCAGCGAGACCTACCGCAAGATTAAAACCGGTGTGTTTAATCTGAACTGGACCTTCCTGGAACATCACACCGTGGGTGCGTCGGCCCAGTACGGTCGTATGCAGGACCTGGTGCCGGTAGCCGCTGGCAACCCTTCCGCCAGCAATGACGAAGGCACGCACCAGGCCTACGATCTGCACTACATGTTCGAAATGGATAACTGGACCGCCAAGTACCGTTTCATCAATGTTGAACGTGATTTCGGTGGCATGGACGCGTTGCTCGCTTCCGCCGATGCTCCGGTGGACAACGAGATCGAGAACCAGCGACACGTTGTGGAAGTGGGCTACAACCACAACAATTGGTTCTACTACGTGGATGCCGGCGTGGCCAGTACTGACACCACCGGCAACGACGCCGATGACGTTCAGTTCATCGCGCCCGGTGTACGCTATCAGTATGGTCCTGGTTGGATTTACTTCGAGTACCTGCAGTCCGACGGTGACATCAACGCCTATGGCGATGTCTACGAATCCGACTTCGACGCTGCCTACGTAGCCTTCGATTTCTACTTCTAAAGCGACGGCCGTCAAGCCGGCTAATTGCCGGCTTCAGGGTTCGGCGACACCGAACCGACCCGCGCGGCGCCGCTTTTTTGTTGCCAAAAGCACGGCGTCGCGTGACACGGAAAATGGAGTCATGCCATGAGCGTGGAATACGAAACAGACTATGAGGTGGGGCAGGATAATGTGCAGGTCATGGGTATGGACATGCACAACCCTGTCTTCTTCATCAGTGCGGTACTGATCCTCGCGTTCGTGATCGGTACCCTCATTTTTCCCGCCGAGGCCAAAACGGCACTCGACGGCGCCAAGGGCTGGACCATCGAACACTTTGATTGGCTGTTCATGGTCAGCGCTAACCTTTTCGTTGTGTTCTGCATCGCCCTGATCTTTCTTCCGGTGGGTAAAATCCGCCTGGGCGGCAAAGACGCGACACCGGATTTCTCAACCTTATCCTGGTTCGCCATGCTGTTCGCCGCCGGCATGGGCATCGGTCTGATGTTCTGGAGCGTGGCGGAGCCGGTGGGTTATTACACCGATTGGTTCGGCACCCCATTGAACGTGGCGCCGAATACCCCGGAAGCGAAAGACATGGCGCTCGGCGCGGTGATGTACCACTGGGGTCTTCATCCCTGGGCAATCTATGGTGTGGTGGCGTTGTCGCTGTCGTTCTTCGCCTACAATAAAGGCATGCCGCTGACCATCCGCTCCGCGTTCTATCCGATTCTCGGCGAGCGCTGCTGGGGCTGGCCCGGCCACATCATCGACATTCTGGCGGTGCTGGCCACTATTTTCGGCCTGGCAACGTCTCTCGGACTGGGCGCCAAGCAAGCGGCCGGCGGCCTGCACTTCCTGTTTGATACGCCCAACGCGATTAATGTGCAGATCGCTATCATTGTTGGCGTGACCGCGGCCGCCGTGGTGTCGGTAGTTCGGGGCCTGGACGGCGGCGTCAAATTGCTCAGTAACCTCAACATGGGCCTGGCGGCGGTGCTGCTGCTGTTCGTTATGATCGCCGGTCCCACCCTGCTGATCTTTACCTCCATGGGTCAGACCGCGGTGGATTACGTGGCTAATTTCATCCCCTTGAGCAATTGGGTGGGCCGAGAAGACCAAGGCTTCCTGCATGACTGGACGGTGTTCTACTGGGCCTGGTGGATTTCCTGGTCCCCGTTCGTCGGCATGTTTATCGCACGGGTGTCCCGTGGTCGTACCGTTCGTGAGTTTCTTACCGCGGTACTGCTGGTGCCCACCCTGGTAACCGTGATCTGGATGGCTACCTTCGGCGGCTCCGGTTTGTCGCAAACCATTAACGGTGTCGGCGAGCTTGCCAACGGGATCGGCGATTCCTCCTTGGCGTTGTTCCAGATGCTGGCGGAACTGCCGCTCACCGCGATCACTTCGTTCCTGGCGATCGTTCTGGTGCTGGTGTTCTTCATCACCTCCTCGGACTCCGGTTCCCTGGTGATCGACTCCATCACCGCCGGCGGTAAGCTGGACGCGCCGGTACCGCAGCGCGTGTTCTGGGCGGTCATGGAAGGCCTGATCGCCGGCGCGCTGCTCTATGGTGGCGGCGAACAGGCACTGGACGCGTTGCAGGCCGGCGCCATCACCACCGGTCTGCCGTTCACGGTGGTACTGCTGGTCATGTGCCTGAGTTTGTATCGCGGACTTTCCGCCGAACGCAAGCTCCAGAAAGCAGCCTCCTGATCGGCACCAGGGTCGACAAGACCTGAGATGAAAAGCCCCGCCTCCGTGCGGGGCTTTTTTGGTTCATCGGGTATGACGATTAATGGTGTACTGCAAATTCAGCAAGGCCGGCAGATGCGGCCCGATCAGCCCCTTGCCGGTGGTCAGCAACGCGCCCGCCAGATCCCGCTCCGGGTCCGCCCAGCAATAAATGCTGATAAACCCCAGATGGCCGAATGCGCGCGGCGCCGACGGACCGAACAGGCCGATCCCCCGGTTGCCCAGCATGAAGCCTGGTGAGAACGTCAGCGGCAACATCAACGTGCGGTCCACCCGCGGCCGGCGCGATGCCGGCGCGCGGGCCACGGCCACGGTATCCGGGTGAAAAATCTGCCGGTCACCCCAGCGGCCGTTATTGAGCAGCATCTGGAAAAAGCGGCTGGCTTCCTCGGCGGTGGCGTAAAGATTGCCGGCGGGCACCACCGCCTGCTGAAAGCGTTCGTCGTTGGTCACCGCCACCACCTCATCGAAGGTGCCGCCCACCGCGTAGTTCAGGAACAGATCCACCAGTTTCATCGGCACGCCGGTGGCGACGTCCCGGGCGCGTTCCGGGCCGGTGGCGCCGAAGGTGAAATAGCGCATGCCCATGGGTTTGCGGATGACCCGGTCCAGGGTGGCATTGAGCCCCTCACCGGTGACTTTCTCGACCACGGCGCCCAGCACGAAGCCGGCGGTGATGGCGTGGTAAGACTGGTTGCCCAGGGTGCTGGGACGCGCCTCGCAAAGCAGTTTCAGAATCTCGTCCGGGCGGTAAAGAATGTCCGGTTCCACCGGCTGATCCGGGCGCGGGATGCCGGCCCGATGGGTGAGCATATGGCGCAGGGTGGTGTTCTGTTTGCCGTGACAACCGTACTCGGGCAGGTAGCGGCTGACCGGATCGTCCAGGTGTAGCTGGCCCTGTTCCGCCAAATGATGCACCAGCATGGCGGTAATGGATTTGGACGCGGAGAACAGGCAAACCGGGGTCTCCGTGGTGAGCAGGCGCTCGCTGACCGGGTCCGCGTAGCCGATTGCCCGGTCCATGAACACCGCCCCCTGGCGGCGCAGATTCAGCGCGATTCCCGGGCTCATGCCGCCCCGGTAAAGTCGCTGTGTCGCCCGCCAGATGGCGCTTACCCGGTCATCATCGATGCCGGCGTCGGTGGCCGCGGCTTCCGCGCCCCGGGCGGTGATCGCCTCCAGATCGCGGGGGATGGGGGTTCGTTGCGGCGACAACAGGCGGTTGAGACGGGGGCGCAGGGCCATGGGCAATCCGGTGTCCGTGAGTGATCCGGTTATTGTCCATGGCCGCCAATCGTGGACAATGGCTGAAACAACCAGTCCCCCGGCCGGCGTGTCAGTGGTCGGGAAAGCGTATAATAAAGTTGCGTAAGCAAAAGGTGATCGCCATGAACGAGGTTAAACAATCCGGTTTCGAAAGCTTCGAGGAGTTTTACCCCTATTACCTGCAGGAGCACACCGATCCCACCTGCCGCCGTTTGCATTTCTTCGGCACCTTGGGGTTGTTCGCGGTGCTCGCCGGCGTGTTTATCACCGGCAACCTGTGGGGGCTGCTGTTGCTTCCGGTGGTGGGGTACGGCTTCGCCTGGGTCGGCCATTTCTTTTTCGAGCACAATCGGCCGGCGACCTTCAAACATCCGTGGTACAGCCTGGCCGGCGACTTCGTGATGTTTAAGGACATCATCAGCGGGCGCATTCGCTGGTGACTCAGGCTCGGCGCTTCGTGCCCGGCCAGCCGCCGGCGCACGACGACCACAAACCGGATCTGGACACGCCGGGGCGGATCGAGGAGATGGTCGATCTGTTCTACCAGCGGGTGCTCGACGATCCGCTGCTGGCGCCGGTGTTTCTGGAGGTGGCGCGCATTGATCTGGACGAGCATCTGCCGCTGATCGCCGCCTACTGGAGGAAAATGTTGCTTGGCGACAGCGACTACGACCGCCATATGATCGGCAAGCACCGCGCTGTCCACGACCAGCAGCCGCTCACCGGCGCCCACCACGAACGCTGGCTGGCGTTGTTCACCGCCAATCTGCAGGCGCACTTCAGCGGTCCCAACACCGACCGCGCCCGCCTTCTGGCCGCCCGCGTGATGGACAACCTCTACCGACAGCTCTCCCAACGCTAGCTACAGGACACTAGTGTATGAGCGGGCCTTGTGGGAGCGGGCCTCGCCCGCGAAAGGCAAGCCTCGCTTGCCGGCGGGATTCCAGAGGCGTTTTTCTCTCCAGAAAGCCCGCCCCGGGATTGGCATACTGGGAGCCCGCTCGCTTCTTTGAGGGTTCGGCGGTGTTAAGGCCCCGGTACAGCGACGCGCCCCGGATGGAGAAAATGTGGCCGGGCAGGTCTCTGGGATCCTGCCGGGAGCGTTGCTCCCTTTCGCGGGCGGGGCCCGCTCGCACAAGGGTCGCTCCCGAATGTCAGGTGCCGAAGACGCCCTGCGCTTTTAGGCGCTGGAATTCTTCCTCGGACAACCCCAGCTCGCCGCGTGCCAAGGCTTCGGTGTCGCCGCCGGCGTCGCCGCCGGGCCAGCGGGTGGCGCCGGGGGTGCCGCCCAGGCGCGGCATAATCGCGGGGATCTTCAGCGGCGCGCCGTTGATTTCGACCTGCTGGAACAGGCCGCGGGCCTGGAAGTGCGGGTCCGTCATCATGTCAGCGGCGCTGTAGATCGGCCCACAGGGCACCCGGTTCGCTTCCAGCTTTTCCAGCACCTCGGGGCTGGGCAGGGTGGCGCACCAGGCCTCGATGGCACCGTCGATTTCCGCTTCGTTTTCCACCCGCCCCGGGTTCTTCACCAGGCGCGGATCCTCGGCGAGATCGACACGCCCCGCGGTGGTCATCAAACGTTTAAAAATGGAATCGCCGTTGCCGCCGATAATCACGTATTTGCCGTCTGCGCAGCGGTAGGTGTTGGTGGGCACGATGCCGGTGACGGTGGAGCCGGCGGGTTGGCGTATCTCGCCGGCGCCGTCGAATTCCGGAATCACCGCTTCCAGCAGATTGAACACCGATTCGAACAGGGCCACATCGACCACCTGGCCCTGTTTGCTGCTGTGGCGCTCGAGCAACGCTAGGGCGATGCCCAGGGCCGCGTGCAGCCCGGCCACGGTGTCGCCCAGGGAGAGGTTAGGGCGCACCGGGCGTTCACCGGGGAAGCCGTTGACGTAGCGCAAGCCGCCGATGCCTTCGCAGACCGAGGCGTAGCCCGGTTTGTCCGCATAGGGGCCGTCCTGGCCGTAGCCGGAGATGCGGGTGTAAATGAGCCCCGGGTTGCTGGTTCTGAAGCGCTCCGGACCCAGCCCCCAGCTTTCCAGGGTGCCGGGGCGGAAGTTTTCAATCAGCACATCGCTGCGGTCGATCAGTTGCGCGGCCAGGGCCCGGCCGGCGTCGCTTTTCAGATCCAGCGTCATGGAGCGCTTGTTGCGGCCCAGGCTGCGCCACCAGAACGAGGTGCCGGAGTCATCCAGCTTGCGCCAGCCGCGAATCGGGTCGCCGCCGGGCGGTTCCACTTTAATTACTTCGGCGCCGAAATAGGCCAGCAGGGTGCCGGCGAAGGGGCCGGCCAGTAATTGTCCCAGTTCCACCACTTTGACGCCGGCCAGCGGCAGTGCGCGTTCGTTCATGCGGGTCCTCGATACGGTTCGGCAGGGCACTAGTGTGCCTCAACCGCCACGGCCTTGTCCGCTCGCCGGCGGCGGGGGTGCTACAATCGCCGCCGTCGCGCATTCCGCTAGCCTGGAGACCCCATGACCCCGGAACGTTACCGGCGCCTGAGCGCCGCCCTGGATCGTCGCCAGCCGGACCTGTCGGTGATCCTGGAAGGGGTGCACAAGCCGCATAATATCAACGCCATCGTGCGCACCTGCGACGCGGTGGGGGTGCTGGACGTGCACGCGGTCCTGCCGGAGAACCGTGCCCGGGATACCGCCAGCAGCGCCATGGGCTCGCAGCGCTGGGTCTATGTGCACCAGCACGATAACGGCCCGACCGCCGTGGAAGCCGCCCGGGCCCAGGGCCAGCAGGTGCTGGCGGCGCATTTTTCCGACACCGCGATACCCTACCGGGAGGTGGATTTCACCCGCCCCACGGCGGTGCTGTTTGGCACCGAAAAGTTCGGCATCACCGAGCGCACCGCCGCCGCCGTGGATCAGCATGTGATCATTCCGATGATGGGCATGGTGTCGTCGTTCAACGTCAGTGTGGCGGCCGCCATCATGCTTTCCGAGGCCTGCGAGCAGCGTCGCGCGGCGGGTCTTTATGACCGTCGCCGGTTGAGCGAGGCCCGTTACCAGCACGCTTTTTTCCGCTGGGCGCATCCGCGTCTGGCGGCGCTTTGCGAGCGCTATGGCGTGGCGTACCCGGGCCTGGACGATCAGGGCCGCATCGCCGAGCCGCGCCGCTTTGATTTTCTGCTCAGCGAGGCCGTCCGCCGTGGCGAAGACATCTGACTGGAACCCGCCCCGGGATTTGCAGGCGCGCCTCAATCGTCTGCTGCCCGACATCCGCCTGCTGGCCACGCCGTTGCCGTTGGTGCCCGACATTCGTTTGTGGCTGCTGGACGAATTGGTGGATGAACGGCTCGACCAGGAGGTGGCCAACGCACTGATGGAAGCACCGCCGTATTGGTCGCTGTGTTGGGCGTCCGGCCAGGTATTGGCCCGTCACCTGCTGGACCACCCGGAATGGGTGCGTGGCCGTACCCTGGTGGATGTGGGGCCGGGTTCCGGGGTGGTGGCGGTTGCCGCTGCTCTGGCGGGGGCCCGCGAAGTGATCGCCTGTGATCTCGATCCGGACGCCCTGGCGGCGACCGCCGCCAATGCCGCTCTGAACGGGGTACGGATTGAGCTCAGCGACGATCTCGACGAGTGCCTGATCCGGGCCCAGTGCATTAGCGCGGCGGACATCCTTTATGACCGGGATAATCTGCCGTTACTGGAACGTTTCCATGACAGCGGGCGGCCGGTTCTGCTGGCGGATTCCCGCATTCCCAACCTGGACCCGCCGGGCCTGCGTTTACTGGGCACCTGGCAAGCGTCCACCTGGCCGGATCTGGGCGAAGCCGGCGAGTACAACCGAGTAAGAATCTTCGCCTCGGAACCCTGATCGACGCAGTGGGTCGAAGCCTTCGTTACGCATAGTTGATTAACAGATGGGTGATTAACAGGAGGGTTTGACCTTGCGCACCGCTCTGAAACGACCTCTGGATCTTGTTAGTGCTTTTGCTTTGATGTGCATGCTGTCGCTGCCCGCGGGCGCCGCGCTGCCGGCGCGCACGGCCAGCGGCGAGGCATTGCCGTCGCTGGCGCCGATGGTGGAAAAGACCGCCCCGGCGGTGGTCAATATCGCTATCGAAACGCGAGTGCGGGCGGCCCAGAACCCGCTTATGCAAGACCCCTTCTTTCGCCGTTTTTTTGATCTGCCGGACCGGGCGCCCAGCCGCCGGGCGGTGTCCGCCGGTTCCGGGGTGATCGTCGACGCGGAGCAGGGCTATGTGCTCACCAACGCTCACGTGGCCCGCAACGCGGATAAAATCGAAGTCACGCTGATTGATGGCCGTGAACTGTCGGCGGAGCTGGTGGGCCTGGACGAAGAAGTTGATCTGGCGGTGCTCAGACTGGAAAGCGCCGAGGACCTGACACAAATTCGTATCGCCGATTCCGAAGGGTTGCGAGTCGGCGACTTCGTGGTCGCCATCGGCAACCCCTTCGGCCTCGGCCAGACTGTCACCTCGGGCATCGTTTCGGCGCTGGGGCGTACCGGGCTGGGTATCGAAGGCTATGAGAATTTCATCCAGACCGACGCCTCCATCAACCCCGGTAATTCCGGTGGCGCCCTGGTCAATCTCAACGGCGAATTGGTGGGCATCAACACCGCGATTCTCGCTCCCGCCGGCGGCAACGTGGGGATCGGTTTCGCCATTCCCACCAATATGGCCGTCAATGTTATGGATCAGTTGATTGAACACGGCGAGGTGCGCCGTGGCGTGCTCGGCGTCACCGTCCAGGATCTCACCGACGAGCTGGCCGGCGCCTTCAACGTGGACAGTCGCAAGGGTGTGGTGATCACCAATGTGCTGGCGGACAGCGCCGCCGATAAAGCCGGCCTCAAAGCGGGCGATGTGGTGCTGGGCGTGGACGGGCAGCCGGTGGACCGGGCCTCGGACCTGCGCAATAAAGTCGGCTTGTCGCCGGTGGGTGAAAAAATCGAACTGACCATTCAGCGTGACGGTCGCCGCCAGGACGTGACCGCGGTGATCAGTGAATCCGGCCTGCGCGCCGATGCCGGCGACGGGGTGTCTTCTCACCTGCAGGGCGCCAACCTGCGTGACCTGCGCGACGGCGAGCTTGATTACGTCAAACAGGGCGTGCTGGTGGAAAACGTGGCGCGGAATTCCGCCGCCTGGCGCGCCGGCCTGCGGCGCGGCGACGTGATCGTCAACGTCAACCGCCAGGACGTGAACAGCCTGGAGCAGTTGCGCGCCGCTGTCCCGGACAAGGACGCCGCCCTGTTGCTGCGCATCAACCGCGAAGGCGGCGTGTTCTTCGCGGTGGTCCGCTAAGGCTCGTTCAAACGCGCCTTGTGGGAGCGGGCCCCGCCCGCGAAAGGGTGGCGCTAGCCACCCGGCAGGATACCAGAGACTTGGTTAGTGCCCGCTTTCAGACCTCTCTGGCATCCTGCCGGGAGCTTTGCTCCCTTTCGCGGGCAGGGCCCGCTCCCACAAAGACCGGTTGGCGCTAATTCAGCGGAAAAGCCGTCCACCCATCAGTCCAGTCCCTGGCCGCCCCTGGCCGGATGGCACCGATATACAGCGCTGACTCATCCCAGAATTCATCCTGAGGCGGGCTGACGGCGCCGTGCTTCAGCGACGACGCGGCGCCCGGCGCGAAGTCCGGATGCACGGTGCTGCTCACGTCACGGCTGAACAGCGGGTCCACGTTGAAGCGCGCCGCCACGGTGTCACGGAAATAACCGGCCTCGTCGAGGCCGCCGTCATCGTCCGCGTCGCCGCTTTCGTCCTCGAAATAGCTGATCCCGCGACCGCCGATGTCGTTGATCGCCAGCGCTTGAAAATCAAGACGACCGTTGTCCAGGTTGGCCACTGTAACGGCGTCCTTGATGTCCACCGCTTCGCCGGAAAAGCCGTGCATCAGAACATTGCGGAAATGCCCGCCGGTGCCTTCGCGCAGCGTCATGGCGCGATGGTGGCGGGTATGGCTTCGCGGGCTGACCAGGGTGACGTTGTACATCCAGGGTTCGGACATTGGTTCGGCGTTATGACGGTCGCCGTTGTTGTCCGCTTCGAACGCATTATCACCGGTGTTGGGGTGTTGCTGGGCGATCAGAAACTGCACCCGGCCGCGCCAGCCCCAGTCCCAGTCCAGGGAGTCGTCGCCGGCGCCGGTGATCACGATGTGGCGCAGGTCGGTGGTGCCGCCGAATAGTTCCACGCCGTCGTCCAGGGAACGGTGCACTTGCACATGACGGACAATGGTGCCGCTGCCGCAGCCGCCCAGAGTGAGGCCGTTGAGTTCGTTGTTGGCGTACACCTCAAAGCCGGCGAATTCGATGCGGACGTATTCCAGAACCCCGCAGCTCGAGGCGGCATCGTCGCCGCCGAAAGCGCCGCGGGCATCGTTTTCGGGTACGCCTTCTATCTGTGCGTCGGCCTGGTTGACCGGCGCCGAACCCAGTAGCACCACGCCGCCCCAGTCGCCCGGCGCGCGCGTGCCTTGTGGCTGGCCACTGGTGAACACGATCGGTGCTTCCGCGTTGCCGGCGGCGTGCAGGCTGGCGTTCCGGGCGACCACCAGAGCGGAGCCCGGGCGCCCTTCGATTCGGGTACCCGGTTCAATGGTCAGGCGCGCGCCGTCCTGCACGTAGACGATGCCGTCCAGCACCCAGGTGCGGTCGACGCCCCAACGCTGGTCGTCGGTGAGCGGCCCGGACACCACCTGGCGGCCGGCGAGCAGGCCGCTGAGCGCCGGCTGGTAGAAGACCCCGGCGCCGATCAGCACCACCACTGTCGCCAGGCCGAGCCCCAGAACCCAGGCACGGGGCGAACGTGCGTGGGTGGCCGGTGTTTCGGTGGGCGGCGCCGACGCGGTGGCGGCCGGTGTGGCTGTGGGGCGGGTTTTGTTGAGCAGGCCGCCCTGGCGGTTGGCGGCTTTCAGTTTGCGGCCCAGCTCGCGGATACGCGGGTGATCGCTGTGGAGCGCTTTTTCGATCACCTCGGCGCGATACTGCGAATCATTGAGCAGGGTATTGAAGTGAATGAACCGGAGGCTGCTGTCGCCGCTCTGATCGTAGTTTTGTTTGAGCTGCCAAAGCAGCTCCACCAATTGTGCCCGTGGTGACGATTCGCCACTCATGATTACCCCTCCCCGGACGGTATTCCCCATTGAAGAGGACAAAGTCTGGGAGGGGCGGGTTACAGAGCGATGAAACCCGGCCTATTGGTCCACGCCGAGAATCTTGTCGGCGGCTTTCTCGGCGATCATCACCGTGGGGGCGTTGGTGTTGCCGCCAATCAGAGTCGGCATGATCGACGCATCGACCACGCGCAGGCCTTCCAGGCCATGCACTTTCAGATCCGGGTCCACCACCGCCTGGTCGTCGACACCCATTTTGCAGGTGCCCACCGGATGGTAGATGTTGTCGCATTTTTCGCGCAAAAAGGCGCGGATCTGTTCATCGCTTTGTACCTGGTCGCCGGGTAGGAGTTCGTCCCCGCGCCAGGGGGCGAGGGCGTCCTGGGCCATGATTTCGCGCATCGCCTTGACGCCGCGTACCATGCCTTCCATGTCGTCCGGGTGCTCGAGAAAACGCGGGTCGATCAGAGCCGGGCTGCGCGGGTCAGCGTCGCGCAACCGGATGGTGCCCCGGCTTTTCGGGCGCAGAATGCAGACATGGCCGGAATAGCCATGGCCCATGCTGAACATCCAGTTAAGCCCGTGGTTGTCCAGCTTGGCGGCGGTCAGGTGCAGTTGCAGATCCGGGCGCGGCTGGTCCGCACTGGATTTGATGAAGCCGCCGGCCTCGGCCACGTTGGAGGTAAGCTGGCCGGTACGTTTGGTGAAGAAATCCCACACCGCCTTGGCGCCGGTGACGGGTAATTCCCAGGACCCCATGGTGAAGGTGTCGCGGCGTTTGTTGCGGTGAATCACCAGCACGTCCGGGTGGTCCTGCAGATTGCCGCCGACACAGGGCAGCTCATGCACGGTATCGATGCCGTGACGTTTCAGTTCTTCCGGGTCGCCGACGCCGGAGAGCTGCAGCAGTTGCGGTGAATTGATGGCGCCGCCGGACAAAATCACCTCGCCGGCCTGGATCGTCTGCATGCGTCCCTTGTGCTCCACCTCCACGCCGGTGGCGCGTTTGCCGTCGAAGCATACCCGGTGGACCAGAGCTTCAGTGATGACCGTCAGGTTAGAGCGTTCCATGGCCGGGTGCAGATAGCCCCGCGCTACACCCCAGCGCTCGCCATCTTTTTGGTTGACCTTGTAGAGGTCGACCCCTTCCTGGGTGTCGTTGTTGAAGTCGTCGGTGGCCGGATGGCCGGCCTCGACACCGGCTTTCACGAACGCCTCACTGACCGGGTGGCGGAATTTCAAGTCGGCGATATTGAGGTTGCCGCCGGCGCCGTGGAAGTCGCCGGCACCGCCGGGCTCGTAGTTTTCGCTGCGTTTGAACAGGGGCAGCACGTTTTTATATCCCCAGCCCGGATTGCCCAGCGATTCCCAGTGATCGTAATCCCAGGGGTGGCCACGGGTGTAACACATGGCGTTCACCGCCGAGGAGCCGCCCAGCGTCTTGCCCCGGGGAATGTACAACTCACGGTTATTGAGGTGTTTCTGCGGTACCGTGTAGTAGCGCCAGTTGCGGCTGTTGGAGCGCATCAGCAGGATGATGCCGGCGGGGATGCGAATGAACAGACTGTTGTCCGCGGGACCCGCTTCCAGCAGACAGACTCGGGTGTTGGGGTCTTCGGACAGCCGGTTGGCCAGAACGCAGCCGGCGGAGCCGGCGCCCACGATGACATAATCAAATTGCATGCGGCTCGCCTATGTTCAGTGCAAATTCCCGTCAGTATATAACCTGTTTCGCGCTACTGTTATTGACCTTGTGTATCCGCGCCACGGCCAATGCGCCGGACGGCTGGCGCGAGGTGGTTTTCGAAGGCGAAACCCGCTACCGGCTGAGCGAACGTGGTTGCTGGCGGGCGCGGGCGGACAACAGTGCCTCTGGCCTGGTGCGCGAAGGCGCCGTGGAGGTGGCCCGCACCCCGTGGCTGAACTGGCGCTGGCGGGCGCCGGCGATACCCGACTGGCCGGCGGTGGATGAGCGCGGCAAGGACGGCGACGACTTTCTCGCCCGGGTCTATGTGATTCGCAAAGGCTGGGTGCCATGGCGCACCCGTGCGATCAATTACGTGTGGTCCCGGAATCACAGCCCCGGGGAACACTGGCCCAATCCGTTCGCTGATCAGGCTCATATGGTGGTGGTACAGGGGCCGCAGGGCGATGATCAAAACACGCCGACCGGCGCCTGGCACGCCTTCAGCCGGGATGTGGTCGCCGATTTCAAACGCTTCCACGGTATCGACGTGGACCAGGTGGATGCGGTGGCGATCATGACCGACACCGACAATACCGGCGTTGTCGCCCAAGCCTGCTATGAGCTACCGGAATTTCTCTCACAACCGCCGGATTCAGCGGTGGCGGTTGCGAAGGGTGATTAAGGCTGTTTATTATTCAGGCAGTTGTTTTTATAGACCTGTTTTCTGATTAGCGGGTCGTGGTCCGCTAATCAGAGATCAGGGCAGCCCCGCGCCGCGACCGGCGCGTGTTTTCGAGGCCTGGTGCCGGTGCCGTGTTTTGCGGCGGTGCCCGCCCCCTGTCGCAGAATCGTCACGCTTAAAGACTTTCATGATTCCGTGAAACACGGAAACACAACGTCGGGACAGGCGAAGGTGCCTATGAGTGAGCGTATTTTGCGGTTGGACAAGGCGGGCACGCCGGTGGAGTGGCTGGATTGGCAGGCCGCCGCGGTGCTGTACGCCCGGGGGCTGGTGACCTGGACCCTGGGTGATGTGATTTATAACCTGCGTGGTGGCATGAGCCGCCTTACCGGGGACCGGTCCCGTTTGTCTCTGCATTCCATCATTGCCTGCGACGGCATCGCCAGCCCGCGCCGACGTACCCGGCCGCCGCTCACCAACCGCGCCCTGTTCCGTCGTGACCAGCACCTGTGCCTGTATTGCGGCAAACCCTTCCACGAGGCGTTGCTCACCCGTGACCATATCCGGCCCACTTCCCGGGGTGGCCGCGACAACTGGCTCAACGTGGTCGCCGCCTGCCGGCGATGCAACCAACACAAAGGCGACCGCCTGCCGGAAGAAATCAATATGGAGCTGCTGGCGCTACCCTATGTGCCCAATATGGCGGAATATCTGGCGCTGATTAACAGTCATCGTATTCGCGGCGACCAGATGGCGTTTCTGCGCAGCCAGTTCGGCAAGAACAGCCGGCTGTTACTCTGAAACCGGTCAGAGTGCGTGAGAAGAACGTGAAGCCCGCCATGATCATGTAAAATGGTGCACGTCTAGCGTGCCTTGATCTCCTCCGTGAACAACATTGCTTGTTTCTTCACGTCCCTACTGTCACTTTATTGCCAATAAGTAGTATTGACTGTCGGGATGCCGGTTTGATTCGTCTTAATCTGTTTATCTTGTGCTTGCTTTGTCCGCTGACGAGTTGGGCCAACCCTCAGTCCGCCGCCTTCTATTATGGTCCGGATATCCCCTGGCATGAGCTGTCCGTGTTCGATATGCCGGTGGTCGAAGCCGCGCAAAGCGATGCTCCCCCCGCCGATCTGGTCGGCCAATTCTATGCCTATGTGAGTCTGGGCGAAGTGCTTCCGTCCCGGGATTACGCCTCCGGAATCAAAGCGGCATGGGTGCTGGGGGAAAACCGGGACTGGCAAAGCCGTGTTTTGGACCTGACCAACCCCGATTTGCGCCGTTACCTGATCAACGATGTGGTCCGGCCGCTTTGGGCGCGGGGTTACCGCAAATTCTTTTTTGACACCCTGGACAGTTATCGCCTGGTGGAAGGCTCGTCGAGCGAATTGCAAGCTCAACGCCAAGGGCTGCAAACGCTGATTAACGACATAGCCGCCACCTTCCCCGGTGCCCGGTTTATCCTCAATCGCGGTTTCGAGCTGCTGCCTGAGGTCCATTCACACGTGGACGCGGTGGCGGCGGAATCCTTGTATCAGCGTTGGGTACCCGCGGAAAAACGTTACCAGGCGGTGCCGGAAGACGACCGGCAATGGTTACTCGACCGTTTCCGCGAGGTCCGTGAACGCTATGACCTGCCCACCATCGCCATCGATTACGCGCCGCCGGGCGACCGCGCCGGTGCCCGCGAGCTGGCCCGGCGGATTGAAGCCCGGGGAGTGATTCCCTGGGTCAGTAATCCCGCTCTGGACATGCTCGGGGTCGGACGCATCGAGGTGATGCCGCGCCGGGTTCTGGCGATTCATAGCGAACCGAAAGGCGGGCTCTGGGAGCAGACTGAATTGGTGCGTTACGCACTGATGCCGATGCAGTTCCTGGGGCTGGTGCCGGATATCCGCTACGTCGGCGATCCGATGCCGGAAGGCACGCTCAATGGTCGCTACGCCGGTATCGTCACCTGGATCGACGACCCCGAAAAAGTCACCGGGCGGTTTCGCAAATGGCTGGCCGCTCAGGTCAAGAACGGCGTGCCGGTGGCCATTCTCGGGCAGATGCCGTTCTCGCCGGCGGACCCGGTCAGTAAGCCCTTTGCTTTGAGCGAACAGCCCACGCCCAAAACCTTGCCCCGCGTGGTGACGGAGGGACCGGGCATGGCGTTCGAGGCGCCGTTGCCGGCCCTGCTTGAAGTGGCGGAACCGTTCACCGTGGAGCAGGGCCAGCCCTGGTTGCGGCTCACGGCGGATGGTAACGAGTACATCCCGGTGGCGGTCACTGACTGGGGCGGCTACGCCCTGGACCCGTTCGTGGTGCGGTCGGTGCTTCCCACCATCACCAGTGAAGAGACCACCGACCGCTGGATGATCCAGCCGCTGACGTTCCTGCGCGAGGCGCTCAAACTGCCGGCGATGCCGATCCCCGATGTGACCACGGAGAACGGCCGCCGCCTGTTCTTCGTGCACATGGACGGCGATGGCTTTCCCAGCCTGGCGGAGGTCGAGGGCTATCGGGGGCAGGCCGGCAGCGAAGTGTTACTGCAGGAAATCCTCAAACAGTACCGGGTGCCCACCACCATCTCGGTGATTGAGGGCGAGGTGGCGAAAACCGGCCTCTATCCGAAACGCGCGGAGGAATTGGAAGATATTGCCCGGCGTATGTTCGAGCTGCCGCACGTGGAGGCGGCCACGCACACCTACTCGCATCCATTCTTTTGGTACGAGGCCAGCCGCCACCCGGACGCGGCGGCCCATAACGGCAGTGATCTGCGGCTGGATATTCCTGGCTACAGTCTGGATCTGCAGCGCGAGCTGGCCGGCTCCGCTGACTACATCAAACGGCACCTGCTACCGCCGGGCAAGGAGGTGGCCATGGTGCTGTGGAGCGGTGACACGGTACCCACCGAGCAGGCCCTGGAGGTGGCCCGCGAAAGCGGTCTTCTGAATATGAACGGCAGCGACACGGTGATCACCGAGAGCGCGCCGAGCTGGACCCTGATCAAGGGCATCGGCCTGCCCAAGGGCGACGAATATCAGGTCTATGCGCCTAACCAGAACGAGAACATCTACACCGGTAACTGGCGTGGCCCGTTCTACGGTTTCCAGCGGGTGATCGAAACCTTCAAACTCACCGGCGAGCCGATCCGCTTCAAGCCGATCGATATTTATTACCATAGCTATATCGCCAGCAAGAACGCCTCTTTAACCTCGTTGCGGCGGGTCTATGACTGGGTACTGTCGCAGCCGGTACAGCCGGTGTTCTCGTCGGAGTACGTGCGCAAGGTGCTGGACTTCAACCGCATGGTGATCGCCCGTGACGGTGACGGCTGGCTGATACACAGCGGCGGTGCTTTGCGTACGCTTCGCGTGCCGGAGGGCGTGGCCCTGCCGGACCTGACCCGCAGCCCCGGCATCGCCGGTTACCAGGATGCCGCGCCCGGGCCCTATGTGCATCTTGCCGACGGAAATGCCCAATGGCGCGCCGGTGAGGACGAAGGCACCGGCCTTTGGACAGCGAACGCCAGGTTGAGCGATTTTCAGCGTGACGGTCGGACCCTCCATTTTTCACTTCGCGGTTACCTGCCGCTGGCGTTTACGCTGATGCAGCCCCCCGGCTGCGTGTTGCGACAGGGGCAGCGGGTCATCGAGCCGACGCAACGCGACGGCCGTCTTTACCAGTACAGGAGCGACCGACGTGAGCTCAACGAGCTACGGCTACAGTGTCGACAGTGAACGGCGGCGAGTGATCGGCCTGACCGAGCTGGCCGCCCTGGTGGTTCTGGTGGCGGTGGTCTGCTGGCTGGTGTTTCCCCGTGATCTTTCCGACTCGCTGCGTAACGCCGATCTGGACGCGGTGACGTTGTCCTACTCCAATGCCTGGTTGCAGGCCGAGCCCGATGACTATCCGTTGCGATTGCTGCTGGCCCGGGATTTGATCGAGCTGGGGCGTTTCGAGGAAGCCGACCAGCAACTGGATTACGTGGCCGCGCACACCAGCAGTGTGGCGTTGGTGGCGCAACAAAAATGGCTCAAAGCACGACTGCCGTTCATGGCGCTGATGGCGATGGAGCCGGCACGACGTGATGGCAGCGAGGTGAGTCTTCGCGCTCGGCGTACTTTTGCCGATGTCGAACCGGGCAGCCTCGACGACGAACAACTGCGCCGCTACGCGGAAATGGCCCTGTTGCTGGATAACCTCGACGCAACGGTGCAAGCGTATCACTTGCTCGCCGCGCGCCGGCCGCCGGCATCACAGTGGTATCGTCAGGCCGGGGACGCGCTGTTAGCGCAAGGCCGGTACGATCGCGCCGCCGACGAATACCTGCTTGCCATGCAGGCGCAGGAAACCGCCGAGGGGCGCCGCCGTGATTTTCTTAAGGCGCTGGCGACCTTGCAGGGCGGCGGTCTGATGGACCGGGCCCTTAACGTCGCCGCCGCTCGGCAAGCGGTGTTTGTGAACGACTCGGAAGTCCTCTACCGGCTGATGAATCTGGCGCGGGCCGCCGGCGACGGCGACCGGGCCCAATACTATGCGGTGTTGTTACTGCGCCTGCGCGAAGAGGGGTGGGTGCCATGAAGTGGCTGTGGCTGGCCCCGTTGGCAATCGGGGTGTCGATCAGCGCGGTGGCGCAGGCGCCGGTGCCGTACCAGCATCGCTACTATGACGATGGCTACCAGGTGTTCGTCGGCAACGGTAATTTGCCGCGCGCCCGCGAAGTGGTGGAAAACGCGCTGTATTGGCGCCCCGGCGATTCTCTCTGGCTGCAGCGGCTGGCCCAGGTCGCCGGCTGGCAGGGCGACATCGAGATATCCCTGGCGGCCTGGCTGAAAGTGGCGGAAACGGAGAACAGTGATCTCGCCTGGCAGCGTGTGCTGGAGCTGGCACCGGTGGCCTTCAACGACGAACTGGCGCTGCGCGCCCGCCGCCGGCTGTTGCGCAACGATCCGAAGAACGAAGACCTGGTCGCCCAGGTGGCGGCGGAGTATGAACGTCTAGGGCGGCCTGAGGAGGGCATCGCATTCCTGGACGATTGGAGCCGGCGCCACCCCAGCCGGGCAGTGTTCGAAGTGCTGCAACGCCTGGCGGAGCAGAGCGGCCGGGACCGGGCCGCGGTCCGCTATTATCGTGCCTATATGGACCGTTACGGACCGCGCCCGGAAATGGCCTGGCACGCCGCCGACTTATTGTGGCTGCGCGGTGACCGCGAGCAGGCCTACCAAGACCTGCGGCAGGATGCGTCGGGTTTGTCCTATGACCCGAAGCTGACCCGCCGGCTGGCGGTGATGGCCACCGAGCTGGGGGATTGGCCCGCGGCGCTGGACGATTACCAGAGGTTGTTCGCCAAAGGGAACGCTAACGTCGGTGACGGCTACCGTTATTTGACGCTGGCACGTTATCAGGCGCCGGAGCGGGTCGCTTCGATTCTCCGCTACCTTTGGCAAGAGAGCGATGATCCGCGTCTGGCGGTGAGTTACCTCTACGCCCTGCGGGCGGACGGGGATCGTCAGGCCATGTCGCTGTTCTTCGCCGGCCTGTCCGAAGCAGAACGGCGTGCATTCTATCAGGACCGGGGCTTCCTGCTGGTTTACGCGGACTATTTGCAATGGACCGACCAGCCCCGGCAAGCCCGGTCGGTACTGGAGCGTGCGTTGGCGTTGGCGCCGGAGGACACCGAAATCCGTTTGTCCTGGTTGTGGTTGCTGATCCGCCTGGGCGACGACAGCACACTCACCGGTACCCTGACGCGCTGGCATGATCAGATCGCCTACGACGGCCGCTATCGCGAAGTGCTGGCCGCCGCCTTTATGGCGCTTGACCAGCCGGAGCAGGCGTTGCGCTATGAACTGGCGTTACTGAAAGGCGATCCGCAAAATTGGCGGCGTCGCTGGGCCTATGCCCAGGCGTTGCTGGCCGCCGGCCGCGACGATCAGGCGTGGCCGATGTTGCGCCAGCTATGGCGCGAGCCGCCGCCGGCGGCGAACATCGAGGACATTGACCGACCGCTCTATAACGAGATGCGCAGTGCACTGGTGGCGCGCTTCGAAGACGGCGACGCGCAGTTGCGGTTCCAGCAGCGGCAGTGGGCCGCCAGCGAGCCGGCGGAGCGCGCCCAGCGTGCCGAATGGCTGGCGCAGTGGTCCCTCGGCATCAACGCGCCGGAGCTTGCCCGCCTCTGGTACTTGCGCCAGCAACAATGGCGGCCGGAAGGATTACCGCCCGGTTCCGCGCTGGCGCTGGCCACCCTGGAAAACGATCAACTGGCGATCCGTGAATTGCGTGACCGGCACGGCGAACACCTGACCGCCGGGGAGCGTCTGGAGGCCGATAATACGTTGGGCCGGAAACGACTCGCCGCCGCGCAACTGGCGGAACAGCAACGCCACGCGCCGGAAGTGGCGGACCAGCATCCGCAGCAGGAAAGCCTGCTGCTGCCCGCCGAAGAAAGCACCGCGTTCAACGTCGAGCAGCGGCGCCAAGGCGCGCTTGATGTGGCCACTGCCGAAGTGTCGCAGACATTGCCCCTGGGTGACCGTTGGGGTCTGGCGTTCAAGGCCGCGCAGCGCCGCTTCAGTAGTAACGACGAGACGATCCTGGCGGTGAGCGACAAGGAACAGCGTTTCAGTCTGGCGGCACAACGCCAGGGGCGGCGCCTGGACACCAGCGTGAGCGTCGGCCACCGCGATCTGTTCGGCTACCAGCGACCGGATCTGGCCCTGGCGTTCGCCGGTCAGCCCAGCCGTGCCTGGAGTTGGGAGTGGGCCTACGAATGGCAGGCACCCACCGATGAAACCTCCGAGTTGTTGCTGGCCGGCGATCGCACCGGCAGCGACCTGTCGTTGAATTGGCAGCCGTTATCCAACTGGCAAAACGGCGTGTCCATCGCGCACTATGATTATCAGGATCTGGAAGACCGTGACCTGGGGCAGGGGACGCGATTCAGCGTGCAAAGTACCTGGCGGCCCTGGCTATCGCGCTTTTCGCCGGGATTGAGGGTGCGCCATACCAACGCCTCGTTCAGCGGACAACAGCCCCTGAGCCCGCAAATCGGCGTTATGCAGCCCGGCGCGGTGGATTTGCCGGCGGTGCCGCAAAGTTACCGGGAGAACGAGCTGTCGTTACTGCTCGGTGCCCCGGATGTGCACCTGCGACCGCACCGTGTTCAAGCCTGGGGCGAAATCGGGGTGACCGATAACAGTATCTCCGGCACCGGTTTTAATGCCCGGCTGGGTGCCGAGGGTCCGTTGCTGGGTCGAGATGCCTGGCGTTTTTATTTAGAGCGTGGCCTGAACACCGGCGGCGCCGACGAAGACAGCTATCGCGCCGGGTTTGATTACCGGTTCTACTATTAATAGGGGTTTATCAGGAGAAACGCATGAAATTGTCATTGATCGTACTCTGCACCGCCGTGCTGGCGTTGACCGGGTGCTCGACGCATATGCGCAGTACCCAGGATGTGTCGTTGCAGCGCGAGGCGCGCTGGTTGGTATTGCCGTTGACCAATCGCACCACGACGCCCCAGGCCGGCCTCCGTGCCCAGGCGATCGTCGAAGCGGTGTTGTCACAGCACGGCGCGCGCCCGGTGGTGACGTTTGATCAGGAAAACGGTGAGGGCGTGCTGTTCGAGGCGGGTTCCGAAGAAAGCCGCCAGGCGATGCGCGATTGGGTGGCCGATCAGAACGGCCGCTACGTGGTGTCCGGCGTGGTACACGAATGGCGCTATAAAACCGGTGTCGACGGCGAGCCGGCGGTGGGTGTGATGATTGAGATTCGCGACCCCGCCGGCGAGTTGTTATACAGCGGTACCGGATCACGCGCCGGCTGGGCCCGTCAGTCGTTGAGCGAAACCGGTCAGCGGGTTATTGATAATCTGATCGCGCCGGTGATCGACTGATGCTTGGCAACCTCGGCGATAACCGTCTGGCGCGTTTTCTGGCGCCACCGAAACTGGGCGTGATGGCCTGGCTTGAAGCACCGCTGTTGGTGGTGCTGGCGGTGCTGGCCGGGTTTTTGGTGCGTCCGGACGATCCGCTGATTTTTCAGGGCGGGATCCGTTGGAGCATCGTGGTGGTCTTGCTGGTGGCGTTGCGGTACGGCTCGCTGCTGGGTTCCGTGGGAATGCTCACCTTGCTGCTTGCCTGGTTTGCTTGCAAAGCCATCGGGCTCTATCCCGAATCGCCGTTTCCGGAACTGACTTTCCTGGGCGGCTATATCATTGTGTTGATCACCGGCGAGTTCGCCGATATGTGGCGGGTGCGGTTGGATCGCGCGGAAAGCCGCGCGGGCTACACCCTGGACCGTCTTCAAAACCTGACCCAGCGCCATGTGTTGTTGCGGCTCTCCCACGACCGCCTGGAAGAAAACCTGCTGGTTCGTCCCTACACGGTACGCGATGCCTTGCTCAGCCTGCGCGATGTGATGATGGACGAGAGCCATGACGAAATACTGCCCGCCGGCGATGAGCTGCTGAACCTGCTGGCGGATTACTGTCAGTTGCAACGCGGCGGACTTTACGCCGTGACCAATGGCCGGATTGACCCCCAGCCGGTGGCGCTACTGGGCCAGAATCAGCCCTTGAGCATCGACGACCGCCTGCTTCGGCACGCCTATGAAAACCGGCAAATGGCCCATGTGCAGATGGCCGGTGACGGCTATGACGGTATTTACTGGGTGGCCGCCCCGGTGATGAACAGTGGCGGTGAGCTGATCGGTATGGTGGTGGTCGAACGGATGCCCTTCCTGTCCATCCATCAAGAAACCTTGCAGTTGTTTGGCCTGCTGCTGAATTTTTACGCCGACGTGGTGCAGCACGGCCCGGAGGTGGACGATTTGATCGAGTTCTGGCCCAGCATGCAGCCGGTGTTCGGTCGTGAGCTGGTGGCGCTGAACCGTCTCGCCCTGGCCAAGAAAGTCGATACCACTCTGGTTCTGTTTACACCCGACGACAGCGCTCAGTCACGGCAGATCGTCGAGGCCTTGTATCGGGGCCGGCGTAACCTGGACGGTTATTGGTGGTTGGATTACGACGAATACCAACTGATGCTGTTGATGCCGATGACCGGCCCCTCCAGTTTCGAAAGCTTCCTGCGCCGGGTGGAAGAATGGCTGGCCGAGGATTACGCCTTCGCCAGTATCGCCCAGGCCGGTCTGAGTTACGTGCACCATTTCCTCGATGATCGTCCGATCAGGAAACAGATTGAGGAAATGATCGAGGCCAGCGATGGTTGAGGTTCGTTGGTTGCTCTACGCCCTGGTGTTGGAACTCGCTTCCCTGGTATTGCTGTTGTCCGCGTCCAGTGATCTGAGTTTGTTCCTTACCTATCTGGGCACCCATCTGGTTGCGTCATTATTGCTGGCATCGGCGGTGTGGGGGTTGTTGCCGGCCGGGTTTCGCCAGCCGAAGGTGCTGTCCTGGTTGTTGACGTTTTCGCTGGCGTTTTTCGTGCCGATTTTCGGGTTGGTGGCAATATTGGGCGGTGTCCTGATGGGCTATCTTCTGCCCGCGGTATTCCGTGACGAACCGTTCGTGGCGGTGGAGGCGCCGGTGTTTACGCCGGTCCCGGCGCCGGCGTTGACGGGTTTTCGGCAGGAAGATCTGAAAGGGTTGTTGAAGTCGCCGGACACCCCGGTGGAACTGAGACTGCAAAGCATGCTGACGGTGCGCGGCATGCCCACGCGTTCCACCGGTCGCGTGTTACGCGATACCCTCGGTGATGCCTCCGACGATGTGCGGCTGCTGGCCTACGGCATCCTCGACCAGAAGGAAAAAGCCATTACCCAGCAGATCGACCGGGCCATCACCCTTCTGGAGACCGCCACCGACGCACGTCGTTATCGTCTATACAGGCGCCTCGCGGAGCTGTATTGGGAGCTGACGTTTCAGGATCTGGTGCAGGGCGATATTCGTCAACTGGCGTTGGAGCAAGCGGCCTTTTACGTGACGCAGGCGTTGTCCGAGAAAGACGATGATGGCGGCATGTGGTTGTTGCGTGGACGTATTTTCCTTACCGAAGAAAAGCTTGAACAGGCGGAGGAGAGCTTCTTGTACTGCCGTGAGCTGGGCTTACCGCCGTCGCGGGTAAACCCCTGGCTGGCCGAGCTGGCGTTGATGCGTGGCCAGTACGGTCGCGTTCGTAAGTTGATGACCGATATTTCCACTGATGCTCAGTTCACCTCCTTGAACCAGTCGATTCAATACTGGAGAGACGCATGAATTCTCCACACGCGGAAGATCTCCCACGCGCGGAAAGTGCCGATATATGCCTGCTTTTGGAAGGCACTTTCCCCTATGTCAGCGGTGGCGTATCCAGTTGGGTCAATCAGATTATTCGCGGTTTTCCGGAGTATACCTTTGCCTGCTGTTTCGTGGGCAGCCGGCCGGAAGACTACGGCGAGATGAAGTACAGCCTGCCGGATAACGTGGTGCACCTTGAAGTTCACTACTTGCACCAGCATGACCAAAAGGCGGAAAAAACGGCCCGCGAAGGCGATCGGAAAGCGTTCGAGAAAGTGGACCGTTTCCACAATATGGTGCGCAGCGGAAAAATCAGTGACGAGCGTAACCGTTTGTTCTCCGACCTGGTCAGTGAGCTGGGCGACGACGGCGCCTTGTCCGAACAGGCGTTTTTGCACAGTCGCTCGAGTTGGGATCTGATCGCGGAAAGCTATCGTCGTTACAGCCGTGATCCGTCGTTCGTGGACTATTTCTGGACCGTGCGCATTATGCATGCGCCGATCTGGATTCTGAACCGCATCGCCGACAATTTGCTCCCCGCCAAGGTCTATCATTCCATTTCCACCGGCTACGCGGGTTTTCTCGGCGCCATGATGCGCCGCAAAACCGGACGGCCTTTATTGCTGTCCGAGCACGGGATTTATACCAAGGAACGCAAGATCGACCTGTTCCAGAGTGAATGGATCAGCGATAACCGTGGCCTGGTGGAAAGAAACAACGTGGAAATGGCCTACTTCCGTGAAAAATGGATCAACTTTTTTCAGGAGCTGGGCCGCGAATGCTATCAGGCGTCGGATCGCATCGTCGCGCTGTACGAGAATAATCGTCTTCGCCAGGTCGCCGACGGCGCCCCCGCGCCACGCACACGGAATATTCCCAACGGCATTAACCTGCCGGCGATGGAAGCGGTACGGGCCCAGCGCGGTGACGAGATCCCGCCGGTGGCTTGTTTGATTGGCCGGGTGGTGCCGATCAAGGATGTGAAGACCTTCCTGCGGTCGATGCGAACCGTGGTGAACATCATGCCCGAGGTGCAGGGTTGGATTGCCGGCCCGGAAGACGAGGACGAAGAATACGCCGCGGAATGCCATGCCCTGGTCAGCAGTCTGCAACTCGACGCTAACGTGCGCTTTCTGGGCTTCCAGAAAATTACCGAACTGCTGCCCAAAGTGGGCGTGGTGGTGCTGAGCTCGATCAGCGAGGCGCTGCCGCTGGTGCTGCTGGAAGGTTTCGCCGCCGGTGTGCCGGCGGTATCCACGGACGTGGGCTCGTGCCGCCAATTGATCGAGGGCCTGGGCGAAGAGGACCAGGCCCTGGGTAGCGCCGGTGACGTGGTCGGCATTGCCAACCCGGAAGCCCTGGGGCACGCCGTGGCCGATTTGCTACGAGACCCGCCGCGTTGGCGGCAAGCCCAACAGGCCGGCATCCGCAGAGTGGAAAAGTACTACACCCAGGAGATGATGTTCTCCGCCTACCGGTCGTTGTATCAGGACCTGGTACGCCAGGCGGATGAAGAGGGCGCGGTTCCCACGCTCAAAGAGGAGGCGCGCTGATGGCCGGCATCGGCTTCGAACTACGTAAACTGCTGCGCCAGGACACCCTGCTGGGGATGGTGCGGGCTTACGCCTACGCCGGGGTGATTGGCTCCGGGCCCTGGGTGTTGTCGATCATCGGCATCCTGATTATCGGTCTGATCAGCCTGTCGGTGGTGTCGCCGGCGGAAGCGGTGACTCAGTTTCAGGTGACGGTGACCTATATCATTGCCTTCAGTCTGATTCTCACCGGCACCTTGCAGTTGGCCTTCACCCGCTTCTGCGCGGACCGCATCTTCGAAGAGCGGGAAGATGTGATCCTGCCCAACTTCGGCGGCGTCACCCTGTTGGTGACGACGGTCAGTGGTGTGCTGTCGATGCTGGTGGCGCTGTTCCTGTTTCCGGAACAAAGCGTGTTGTTCCGGGTGGTACTGGTGGCCTGCTTCGTGGTGGTCAGTAATATTTGGATCGCGACGATCTTTTTGTCCGGTATGAAGCAGTATCAGGCCATCGTGTTGCTGTACGCCTTGGGGTATACGCTTACCGTGGCGGTTTGTTTCTTGCTTCGTTTCATGAATCTCGAAGGGCTTTTGATCGGCTTCCTGATCGGCCAGGTGGCGCTGCTGGGCGGTATGCTGGTGCTGATCGTGCGCGGTTATCCGGCGCGCCGATCGGTGGCTTTCAATCTGTTCGAACGTCGCTGGTTGTATCCCAGCCTGATGCTCGTGGGGCTGCTGTTCAACGCCGGTGTCTGGGCGGACAAAATTATTTTCTGGATGGACAGCGGCACTGGCAGCGCGGTGATTGGCCCACTGCGCGCGTCGCTGATCTATGACATACCGGTGTTTCTGTCTTATTTGTCCCTGATTCCGGGTATGGCGGTATTCCTGGTGCGCATGGAAACCGATTTCGTGGAGTACTACGCCAACTTCTACGACGCCGTTCGTGAGGGCGGTTCGCTCTCCTATATCGAGGACATGCGTAACCAGATGGTTTCCACCATTCGTCTCGGGGTGTTTCAGATCGTCAAGATCCAGGCGATCGGTGCTTTGCTGATCATGGTGGTGGCGCCGGAGATTTTCGCCTCGTTGGGAATCTCCAATCTGTACCTGCCGCTGCTCAAGGTGCAACTGGTGGCCGCCGGGCTGCAGGTGGTATTTTTGGCGGTGATCAATGTGTTCTGCTATCTGGATCAGCGTCGTATTCTGGTGTTCCTTACCGGGTTGTTCCTGGTGCTCAACGTGGTGTTGACGCTGGTGAGCCTGCAGTTGGGGCCGCAGTTCTTCGGCTACGGGTTCCTGCTGGCTCTGGCGGTGTCCGTGGTGGTCGGGCTCTGGCTGGTGCAGCGCAGCATGGGGCGGCTGGAGTATCAGACCTTTATGCTGCATTGAGTAGGTTGCATTGAGGGGTAGCAAAAAAAACGGCGCCCAGAGGGCGCCGATGAATCGTTTGGCTCGGGAGAGCTATCACGGAGTAAAACCCCGCGAGTCGACGGATGGGACCTCGTCGACGTGGAAGAGTATGTCTGTGACCGATTTCAAAAACATTCGCTGTACAGCCGTTCACAAGCGCTTCGCTGGCCAATAATCCATCGTCGTCGCTCTACCGCCGCCGGGCACCGAATTATCCGGCATCGGCGGCCAACTCCCGCTTGGCGGCGCGATTTTACCTCGCCCGAGGGGAATCGCCGCTGGCAACTGTGCTACCTTTTCCGGCAACGACTTTACCCGGTACCGGAACGTCCCCCCGAAACAAATAAGCTAAGGCGGTCAAAGGAATGCGATTACAACACTTAGCCGTGCTGTTCCTGGCTCTCTCTCTGAATGCTCTGCTCGCCTGTGATCCGGTCGAACAGCCCGCTGCGAAGCCTTCCGGCGACAATGGTGAGGCGGCGTCCACGGAGACGGCGGCCATGGACAGCCGCTGGCGGGCGCATTTGGACAGTTGGCCGCGCGGCACGGTGGGCGCCCGCGCGCCGCTGGTGGTGCGGTTTACCCATCCAGTAGTCGCCGAGGAGGCCGTGGAGGCCGCCGCCGAGGGCGTGGCCCGCCTGGCGCCAGAGCGCGCCTTCGATGCCGTTTTCACTGCCCGCGACCGCCTGGAAATCCGTCCCGGGGCCCCGCTGGAGCCGGGTCAAAGCGTCACTCTGACGCTGTTTCCCCAGGCACTGTCCGGGGTGGACGACAGCCTGCCGCCGTTGACGTTGCCGGTGACCGTGCTGCGGCAACACCTGAGCCTGCGGGTAGACGCCCTGGCGCCGGTGGACCAGGCCCCGCAGCGGATGCGCCTGGACGGCGAGTTGACCACCGCCGACCAGGCCGATCCACTCAAGGTGCAGTCGGTACTCACCGCCACCCAGGCCGACCGCCCCCTGGAGATCGAATGGCACCACGGCGCGGCGGGGCTCGGCCACGGCTTCAGCGTCACCGGCATCCGCCGGGACGGCACGCCGGCGCCGGTTATTCTGCGCTGGAACGGCACGCCACTGGCGGTGGAGGAGGCCGGTGAGCGCCACTACCCGGTGCCCGCCGAGGGCGCGTTCCAGGTCACCGCGGCGCGCACGGTAAGTTATCCGCAGCCGCATATTCTGGTGCAGTTTTCACAACCCTTGATGGGCACCCAGGACACCACGGGTCTGGTGACCGTCAATGGTGAAGAGGCGCGAGTTCGTATCGACGGCAGCCGACTGCGTGTCTACCCGCTGGCCGAGGCCGGTGATGACGGCGCGGCCGCGCTGACCGTGGGCGCCGGCCTGCGCAGTGCCTCCCGGACCCGCCTGGAAGGTCCGTTCCAGCAGGATCTGGTACTACGGGTCGCCAAGCCCGGGGTGCGCTTTGTCGGCGATGGCGTGATCCTGCCCGCCGGCGACACCCTCAGCGTGCCCTTCGAGGCGGTGGCCACCGGCGCGGTGAAAGTACAGGCGTTCGAAGTGTTCGAGGACAACATCGCCGGCTACCTGCAGAACCACGAATTCAGTTCCGATTACGCGGACAACCGCCATGGCCGTTACCTGTGGCAGAAGACCTTGAGCCTGCCACCGGGCGGTGACGGCGACTGGCAACGCTACCGCCTTGATCTCAGTGAACTGATGGCCCGCCACCCCAATGGTCTGGTGCGCCTGACGCTGAAAATCGACGCACAAACCATCGACTACCGCTGCGAGGGTGAAGGCCCCAGCCGCACCGCCCAACTGCCGGACAATTTCGAAGGGCCGGGTCAGGACGACGGGGCCGACCGGCTGCGACGCTATTACGACGATGCCGGTTACCTGAGCTGGCAGGAGCGGGATAACCCCTGTTCCGACGCTTACTACCAGTACAATGACCGGGCGGAATCGTCGCGCGCCTTTCTGGCCTCCAATCTGGGGCTGATCGCCAAGCAGGGCGAGGACGACCGGCTCATCGTCATCGCCACCCACCTGGACAGCAACGCGCCCGCCCAGGGCGTGCGTGTCTCGGTGCACAATTATCAGCACCAGCGGCTTGCCGAGGGCACCACCAATAACGATGGCGAAACCACGCTCAGCCTGGACGGCACGCCGTTCTATCTGGTCGCCGATGACGGCGACGACCGCGGTTATCTGAAACTGGCGCGCAACCAGGCGCTGCCCACCAATCAGTTCAATACCGGCGGCGAGCGGGTGCGCGACGGCCTTAAAGGCTTTTTCTACGGCGAGCGTGACGTTTGGCGGCCCGGCGATGATATCCACCTCAGTTTTATCCTCGATGACCCGGACAACCGCATCCCCGACGATCATCCGGTGACGCTGGACTGGTTCGATCCGCGCGGCAACAAGGTTGCGCAGTACAGCAACAGCGAGCCGGTGGGGCAGTTCTACACCTTTACCCTGAACACCGCGGAAGACGCGCCCACCGGCAATTGGCGCGCGGTGGCGCGGGTCGGGGAACGCTATTTCGATACCCCGTTGCGGGTCGAGGCGATCAAACCCAACCGGCTGAAGATCGAGCTGCAGCCGCCCGACCCCCTGCGCGCGGGCGCCGCCAACCCGGTGACCCTGCACAGCCAGTGGCTCAACGGTGCCCGCGCCGGCGGTTTGAAAGCCGATGTGAAGGCCACCCTGAGCCGCGCGCCGGCCACGTTCGACGGCTACGACGGTTTCGTATTCGAGGATCCCACCCGCGGCTTGGGCGCCGAGCCCTTCACCGCCTTCGAAGGGGACCTGAACAGCCAGGGTGAGGCACGCTTCTCCCTGGACCTGCCGACACTGACGCCGCCCGGCATGGCCGCCGCCACGCTGACCACCCGGGTGTTTGAAAACAGCGGCGATTACAGCACCCAGATCCGTCGCTTCGCGGTACGTCCCTACCAGCACTGGGTGGGGATGCGCGTGCCGGAAGGCGGCGGCTGGGGCGGCGCCCTGGGGCGCGACCGGGACCATGAGATCGGCCTGCTGACCCTCGACGCGGAAGGCAAACCGGAGGCCGGCCGTGAACTGACCCTGAGCCTGTACCGCATCGACTGGCGCTGGTGGTGGGACCGGGGCGACGACAATCTGACCAATTTCATCAGTGACCCGCACACCGAGAAACTGCGCCAGGAAACCCTGACCAGCGACGCCGGCGGCCGAACCCAGTGGACCCTGGCCGGCGAGGACTATGAATGGGGACGCCACCTGTTGCGGGTTTGTCAGAGTGACGGACGCCATTGCGCCAGCCGTACCGTCTATCTGGGCTGGAGCGGCGAGCGCGGCGCCCAGGGCGACGCCGCCACCCGGCTGTCGCTGAGCACTGACCGGGAACGCTATCAAGTGGGCGACACCGCCCGGGTGCGGGTGCCGGTAAGCGGCCAGGGACGGCTGCTGGTGAGTCTGGAAAACGGTGCCCGGGTGCTGGATCACTACTGGCTGGAAGCCGGCGAGCAAGGCGATACCCTGACATTGGACGTGCCGGTGACCGCCGCCATGGCGCCTAATGTGTATGTCCACGTGGCGTTGCTGCAGCCCCACGCCGGCCGTGACAACGACCGGCCGATCCGACTTTACGGCATCGCCCCGTTGCAGGTCGACGACCCCGCTACCCGCCTGATGCCGGACATCAGCGCCGCCAGCGAGGTGCGCCCGGAGAGTACCCTGTCGGTAACGGTATCCGAACGACGCGGCCGACCCATGACCTACACCCTGGCGGTGGTCGATGAAGGCCTGCTGGGCATCACCGGCTTTGATACGCCGCGTCCGCACCAGGCGTTCTATCAGCGTGAAGCCCTGGGCGTGCTCACCTGGGACCTGTTCGATCAGGTGGTGGGTGCCTACGGCGGTGAACTGGACCAACTGCTTGCCCTGGGCGGTTCCGACGCCCTGCGTGACGGTGACGAGCAACGTCGCCGACGCTTCCCGCCGGTGGTGCGGTTCGTCGGGCCGTTCCAGTTGCCTAAGGACGAGAGCCGCGAGCACGACATCGAGCTGCCGGCCTATATGGGCCAGGTACGGGTGATGGTGGTGGCCGGCGACGGCCATGCCTACGGCCACGCCGAGCAAGACGTGACCGTCACGCAACCACTGACGCTGCTGTCGTCGTTGCCCCGGGTGCTGGGTCCCGGCGAGCGGCTGGCGCTGCCGGTGACCCTGTTCGTCGCCGAGGACGACCTGGGTGCCGTGACCGTGTCCGCCGAGGCACAGGGGCCGGTGTCCCTGAGCCGCGACCGCGCGCAACTGACGTTTCAAGAAAGCGGCGAACAACTCGCCGAGCTGGGCCTGGAAACCGGGCAGGGCACCGGCACCGCCACGGTGACCGTGTCCGCCCGGGCCGATGACCACGACGCGCCCGGCTATCGGGCCAGCGAAACCGTCAACCTGCCGGTGCGCGCCGCCAACCCGCCCACCGTACGCGATGCCGGCAAGCTGCTGGCCGCCGGTGAAAGCTGGTCGCAGCGGCACCGTGCCCACGGCTTGCCCGGCACCAATCAGAGCTGGCTGACGGTCAGCAGTTTGCCGGCCATGGGACTGGAACGGCGCCTGGAATACCTGCTCGGTTATCCCCACGGTTGCGTGGAGCAGACCGTATCCGCCGCGTTGCCGCAGCTTTACCTGTCGCGGCTGGTAAAGCTCGACGAAGGGCAGCGCCAGCGGATTCAGACCAATGGGGAAGCGGCGATTGAGCGTTTGCGTCGCTTCCAGCTCGGCGACGGCGCCTTCGCCTATTGGCCCGGCGCAGCGGTGGCCGACGACTGGGGCACCTCCTACGCCGGTCATTTTCTGCTCGAGGCACGCCGCCAGGGCTTCGCGGTACCGGCGGGCATGCTCCAGAACTGGCTCGATTACCAGCGTCGTGTCGGCCGTAACCCGGGCGCGGAGCCCTGGCAATGGGCCGGGCAGGCCTATCGGCTGTACACCCTGGCGTTGGCCGGCGAGCCGGAAGTGGGGGCCCAGAACCGTCTGCGTGAAGCCTTGAGCACGCCCGGCCGCGAGGGTAGCGGCCAGCAGCCCGGCTACCACGCCGCCCGCTGGTTGCTGGCGGCCGCCTACCAGCAAATGGGATTGAACGACGTGGCCGGAGAACTGACCGCCGCGGCCGCGGCCGGTGGCACGACCACGGGCTATCGCCGTCCCGGACCCACCTATGGCTCGGCGCTGCGCGACCAGGCCATTGAGTTGCTGGTACGCGATGCGCGCGGCGACAGCGACGGCGCCTGGCGCCAGGCGCAGGCGGTGGCGGGTCGGCTCGCTTCCCAGCAATGGTATTCCACGCAAAGCACCGCCTGGGCGCTGATGGCGATGGCCCGTTTCGCCGGTTCCGGCGACACCGGCGAAGGCTACCAATTCGCGTGGCGCCGCGACGACGGTGACTGGCAAACGATCCGCGCCCAGACGCCGATGTTCCGAGAGACCCTGTCCCTGGGCGACGAGGGTGCGCAACTGGCGGTGCGCAACGACAGCGAGCGCCGCCTGTTCGTGGCTGTCACCACCCGTGGCACGCCGGCGCCGGGCGACGAGCAGGCGAGCAGCCAAGGGTTGCAATTGCAGGCCCGCTTCCTGACGTTGGACGGTCAGGCCCTTGATCCGGCCAGCCTGCCCCAGGGCACCGATTTCCGCGCCCGGGTACGGATCGTTAATAACAGCGGTCAGGCGCTGGACAACCTGGCACTCACCCAGGTGATTCCGTCCGGCTGGCAAATCACCGACAGCCGCCTGGCCGGCGACGAGCAGGCGGCGCCGCTGGACTACCGGGATATCCGCGACGACCGGGTGCTCAGTTATTTCCACTTGGATAACGGCGAGGCACGGGAATACAGCCTGGGCCTGAACGCCACCTTTGCCGGCCGCTTCTATTTGCCCGGCTGGCAGGTGGAAGCCATGTACCAAGGCGAGACCCGAGCCCGCAACCAGGGCCGCTGGGTGGAGGTAACACGGGATTAGCGCACGTGGGTCCAGGTGGCGCCGGTGGCGATGGTTGATCGGCACCGGGCTGGTGTTGATGGTGGCGTTGGGGGGGCTGCAATGGGCACCGCTGCCGCCGGCCCTGACCGACACCGACTACGCCGTTTTGATGTTGGACCGTCAGGGGCGCCCCCTGGCGGCGCGTATCGCCGCGGACCAGCAATGGCGGTTCGCCCCGGTGACGCGGGTGCCGGACAAATACCGCCGGGCCTTGCTCACTTTCGAAGACCGGCGGTTCTATTATCACCCGGGCGTGGACCCGGTAGCCGTGGCGCGTGCGGCCCGCGACAATATCGCCGCCGGCCGGGTGGTCAGCGGCGGCTCCACCTTGACCATGCAACTGGCCCGCCTGCTGCGCGCCGACCCGCCGCGTACCTTTCCCGAGAAAGCCCGCGAAGCGCTGCTGGCGCTGCAACTGGAATGGCGGCTGGGCAAGGATGAGATTCTTCGCCAGTACGCCAGTCGCGCCCCGTTCGGCGGCAACACCGTGGGCCTGCGCGCCGCCGCCTGGCGCTATTTCCAGCGTCCGCCGGAGCGGCTGAGCTGGGCCGAAGCCGCGTTGCTGGCGGTGCTCCCCAACAGCCCGGCGCTGATTCACCCCGGGCGCGACCGCGCCCGCCTGCGCGCCAAGCGCGACCGGCTGCTGGAGACCCTGCGGCGGCGCGGTGAGCTGGCGCCGGAAGACCTCGCTCTGGCGCGGCTGGAACCGTTGCCGAAAGTGGCGGCGTTGCCGTCCCTGGCGCCGCGCTTGCTGGACTCCCTGGACGCCGTCGGCGGCCCCCGGTCTTCGTTGTTACGTACCACCCTGGACGCGGACCTGCAGCGCCGGGTGCGCACGCTCGCCGACCGCCACGGCCGCCGTCTGGGTCGCCAGGGGGTGCACAATCTGGCGGTGGTGGTGATCGACCATCGGGCGATGGAAACGCGCGCTTACCTGGGCAACGTCAATCACGGTGATCCGCTTACCTACGGCGCCGCCGTGGATATCGCCAGCCGGCCTCGCTCCACCGGCAGCGTGCTCAAGCCGTTGTTGTACGGCGCCATGCTGGACGCCGGGCAGATATTGCCCGGCACCCTGGTGCCCGATCTGCCCACCAATTATGGCGGCTACAGCCCGGAAAATTTTGACCGGCAGTATCGCGGCGCGGTGCCCGCCCGCGAAGCCCTGGCCCGTTCGCTGAACGTGCCGGCGGTACGCATGCTGCGCCGCTACGGGGTCGGCCGCTTCCACGATCAGCTTCGCGGGCTGGGCATGACCACGCTGTTCCGGCCCGCCGATGACTACGGTCTGACCCTGGTGCTGGGCGGCGCGGAAGGCACCCTGACGGAACTTACCGGAATCTACGCCCGGCTTATGGCCACCGCCCGGGACGGCCTGGCGCCGCCGGTCACCCGGCTGTCCGAGGTACACCCGGTGGCGGCGCCGTTCCCGATCAGTGCCGGGGCCGCCTGGCTGACCCTGGACGCGTTGCGCGAAGTGTCGCGCCCGGGTACCGCCCGGCAGTGGCGGTTGTACCGCTCCAGCCAGCCGATCGCCTGGAAAACGGGCACCAGCTACGGGCTGCGCGATGCCTGGGCGATTGGCAGCAACGGTCGCTATACGGTGGGGGTATGGGCCGGCAACGGTAACGGCGAACCGGCGCCCCATTTGGGCGGTGCCGACACCGCCGCGCCGCTGATGCTGGACGTGTTCAGCTTGCTCGGCACCGAGCCCTGGCCGGCGCCGCCGCTCAACCACCTTAAAACCGTGCGCACCTGTGTCGATGATGGCTACCTGGCCGGTGGCCGTTGCCGGGCCGAAGACGTGCTGGCGCCGTTGCACAGCCATTTTCACACCGTGACCCCGCACCATCGCCGCGTTCATCTCGACGACAAGGGCCGCCGGGTGCACAGCGGTTGCCAACCGGTGGCGCGCATGCAAAGCCGCGACTGGTTCGTGCTGCCGCCGGCCCAGGCCTGGTTCTACCGCCAGCGGCACCCCGAATACCGGCCGCTGCCGGCCTGGCGCGCGGACTGCGCCGACGGCGCCCGTGCCCTGGACAGCGATCCGCCGATGGCGGTGATCTACCCGCACGCCGGTGCCGGTCTGTTCATACCCCGGGAACTGGGCGGTGGCCGTGGCCGGGCGGTGTTCCGGGTGGTCCACGAGCGCGCCGACGCCAGTCTGTTCTGGCACCTGGACGAGCGCTATCTGGGACGCACCGAGCACTTCCATGAATGGGCGCTCGGGGCGGCGCCGGGCTGGCACACCCTGACCCTGGTGGACGATCACGGGTTCCGGCTGGTGAGACGCTTCAAGGTGCTGGGCGACTGAAAGCGCCGGGTGATTGATCACCCGGCGGCGCCTTCACCCGCTATTCGCCAGGTGTCTCCGACACTGGCTCCGGGCCGCGCCGCCGCCCGCATTGTAGCGTACAGCCAAGGAGACTTCATGCGCACCGTGATCGTAATCGTGGCCGCCGCGGCGCTGGCCGCCGCCTGCCAGCTCCGCCCGGAACGGCCGCCGGTGGAAATCGTTGATAATTTGAATATCGACCGTTTCATGGGCGATTGGTACGTCATCGCCAATATCCCCACCTTCCCGGAAAAGGGCGCTCATAACGCGGTGGAAAGCTATCGCCGCCTGGGCGAAGACAAGATCGGCGTGACCTTCTCGTTCAACCAAGACGGCTTCGACGGCGAACGCGAAACCATGACCCCCACCGGCTTTGTCAGTGACGAAAGCAATGCCATCTGGGGCATGCGCTTTATCTGGCCGCTGCGCGCCGATTACCGGGTGCTGTACGTGGACGACGCCTACCAGACCACCATCGTCGGCCGTCAAAAGCGCGATTACCTGTGGATCATGGCGCGCGATCCGGCGTTGCCGGACGCCGCCCTGGAACGGCTGATCGATATTGCCGCGGAGCGCGGCTACGACGTCAGCCGCATCCAACGGGTGCCACAACGCTGGCCCGAAGAGACCGGCTCCTAGCCGGGCCCACAGCGGCGGGTGCCGGACGGTCGGCTTGTCTTTGCTCGGCGTGCCCTAACCTTTAGGGTGAGTGAGCCCGTGAAGAACGTAAACCGAGCGACGAGAGACCGTGATGAAAATTCTGATCGCCGGGGCCAACGGCAAGATTGGCCGTCATCTGGTGCGCCGTCTGGCGCCAAGCGAGCATCTGTGCCGGGCCATGGTCCGTGACCCGGCACAGGAGTGGGAGTTGCGCCAATTGGGCGCTGACGAAGTGGTGGTGGCCGACCTGGAAGGCGACTGCCGGGCCGCCTTGATTACCTGTGACGCGGTGGTGTTCGCCGCCGGTTCGGGGCCGCACACCGGCCCCGAGAAAACCGTGGACGTGGACCAGAACGGCGCCATCAACTTGATCGACCAGGCCCAGAACATGGGTGTGGGGCGCTTCGTGATCGTCAGTTCCATGCGTGCCGACGAGCCGGACAGCGGCCCGGAAAAAATGCGCCATTACTTCGTCGCCAAGCAGAAAGCCGACAACCATCTGCGCGCCAGCCCTCTGAATTACACCATCGTGCGTCCCGGCAAACTCACCGAGGACGCGGCCACCGGTCAGGTGCGTATTGCCGATCGTCTGGAAGCCTTCGGCGAAATTCCCCGTGACGACGTGGCGGCGGTGTTACACGCCGTGCTGGACACGCCGGGCACCGCCGGCCGCGAGTTCGATCTGCTGTCCGGCGACCAACCCGTCGAAGACGCCATCACCGCCTTCACCCGCTGAGGGATTTGTGGGAGCGGGCCCTGCCCGCGAAAGGGAGCGAAGTTGTGCGAGCGGGCCTCGCCCGCGAAAGGGTGGCGCCAGCCACCCGGCAGGATGCCAGAGAGCTTGTTTAGTCAGGTGCGGGGTGCTCCGTATCGGAGACGCGGTGCAATGGTGGTGCCTTCCGGGACCGCTCAAGCCCCGCAAGCGGGCCCACCCGATCCCGGTGCGGGCTTTCTGGAGAGAAAAGTCGCTGGAATCCTGCGGGGCAACCTTTGCCGGGTGGCTAAAGCCACCCTTTCGCGGGCGGGGCCCGCTCCTACCAATATTTCCCGCCGTTGCCGCTACCCGGAAAGTGAATCTGTTCAAAACTTATACATTTTGTTCTCCCGCAGCACTGGACGAATAATATTCAACGTCTGTAGAGTTTTTATTCATCGGTCGATGAATAGTGCCGATGCATAACAACGACAAACGGGAGAACATAATGAGAACAACCACGCTGGGCGCCCTGGTGGCGGCCCTCGTCACGCTGCTGGCGACCCCGGTCATAGCCGGCTCCTGGCAGGACAACCAGTCTCTGGGCGGCTTCAACAACGTCCATCTGTACACCCCGGATAGCAACTCGACGGTGGGCACCGGCAAGGCCCTGTTGATCGTGCTGCACGGCTGTACCCAATCCATCAACGCCTATAAAACCGCGAATCTGGAAACCGCCGCCGAGGAATTTGGCATGGTGGTGGCGGTGCCGGACGCCATGAACAAGGCCGGTTTCAGTTGCTGGTCCTACTGGCAGGGCACCAAGTCACGCAGTGCCGGGGACTACAAGAACCTGATCGACCTGGCTAACGAGCTGTCTTCGGACACGGCGCGGGGCATCGATCCCAATCAGGTCTATATCGCCGGGCTGTCGTCCGGGGCCAGCTTCGCCAATACCACCGCCTGTCTGGCGCCGGACGTGTTCGCCGGGGTCGGCGTGAGCGCCGGTCCCAGCGTTGGCACCAGCTCCAGCGGCGCCCTCGGTCCCTGCGAGCAAGCCGACGTGGCAAGCCGCTGCGGTAACCTGGCGGGCAGTTATCAGAGCGCCTTTGACACGCAGATTGCTTCCATTGCCCAGGGCGACGCGGATACCACCGTTAACACCTGCTACAACCGCCAGAACGCCGAGGGTATGGCGGCGTTGTACGGTGTCAGCGAACTGTCCGGCAGCACCACGCTGAGCCAGGACGGCGGCACCGCCGAGGAGTATCTGTGGCAGGACGGCCGGGTCTCGATGTTGTGGTTTAACGGCCTCGACCACTCCTGGTCCGGTGGCCAGGGCGCGTCCGGCAGCTACATCGGCAGCGCCAGCATCAATTACGCCCGCTACCTGGGCGCGTTCTTCAGTGATAACAACGCCCGCGTGAACCGTAATCTGGCACCGACGCTGTCCCAGGTCAGCGCGACACCGGACGGTGACCGCATCCAGGTGAGCGGCTACGCCGACGACGAGGATGGCGCGGTAAGCAGTGTGGATGTGGTGATCGACGGCCTGGACGGCGGCGGTGACAGCCTCTCCACCAGTGTCGACGGCAGCGGCTTTTTCCAAGCCTCCAGCGCCACCCTCAACGATGGTCTCTATTCGGTGGCGGTGATCGCCGTGGACGACGACGACGGCGAGAGTGCACCCAGCGTCAGCACCGTGCGGGTGGGCCCGGAGCCGCCGCCGAGCGCGCCGGTGCTCAGCGACATCGGTGTCAGCCTGGACGGCCAATGCGCCACGGTCAGCGGCGAAGTGGTGGATGAAAACCAGGATCTGGACAGCGTTACCGTGACGTTTTCCACCGGGGCGGTGGCCGCCGACCTGGACGGCGTGCGCTACAGTGCCCGTGCCTGCGGTTTGTCCGGCGGTGCTAACAGCGCCACGGTCAGCGCCGAGGATCAGGGCGGGCTCAGTGCCAGCGACCAGATCGACTTCGTGATCGACGCCGGCCAGGTGGCGACGCTGGATCAGCACATCAGTGCCGGCCGTCTGGATTACACCAATTACGCCAACTGCTATCTGGAATACAGCACCGCCGCGTTTAAGCTCAACGAGATCGAGACCGGCGGTCAGTGCCAGTGGCAGGACGGTGACGCCAGTTGCGTGGGGCCGGTGCAGGCCTGTTCCGGTAGCGGCGGCGGTGATGGTGGTGGCGATGGCGGTGATCCGCAGCCGGACCCGGACGACGGTTGCCAGGCGGAAACCACCTACAATTACTACCATAAGACCGCCGGCCGCGCGTACAGCACCGGTAACTACTACACCCCGGATTATTTCGCCCAGGGCAGCGATCAGGCGATGGCCGGTTCGACCTGGGGTTCCACTTCGCTGCACAGCACTGACGGCGGAACCGTGTGGCAGGTCGGCGACTGCCCCTGATCGGCCATCTTGTTGAATTTCCTCCCCTTGCGTACCATCCGATGCGCGCCCGGCCCCGGGCGCGTATCGCCCAGGGGAGGAACGGATGGCGAAAAAACCGGTAGGACGGCCGCGTGGCCGTAACGGTGAAAGCGGTGATCGCGGCGCCACCATTCTGGATGTCTCGGAACGCTTGTTCGCCCGTCACGGCTATGACGGCGTCACGTTACGCACCGTGGCCCGGGAAGCCGGCGTTGACCTGGCGCTGATCAATTACTACTTCGGCCCCAAGCAGCAACTGTTCGATACCGTGTTCCAGCGTCGTGCCCGTATCCTCAACGACGACCGGCTGAAAGCGCTCAATGACGCCCGCGCGGAACGTGATCCGGTACCCCTGGAAAAAATCATCGAAGCCTATCTGCGCCCCCTGGAAATGGCCCAGGAGAGCGAAGACCAGGGCTGGCGTAATTACTGCGCCTTGCTGGCCTACGTGAACACTTCCCCGGTGTGGGGGCCGGTGCTGATGAGCCGTCACTTCGACGCGCCCATGGAAACCTTCGTGGAAGCCCTGTCGGCGGCGTTGCCCAACACTGAACGGGCCGACCTCTACTGGTGTTATCACTTCATGTCCGGATCGATGACGCTGACCTTCGCCAATACCGGGCGCATCAACGCCATGTCCGGCGGACTGTGCCGCTCCGACGACTTCCAAACCGCCTATGACCGTATGATCCCGTTCGTGGTGGCCGGCTTCGAACGGGTGTGCGGGCCCCTCAGCAACCGCTGATTTGTGGGAGCGGGCCTGGTGGGAGCGGGCCCCGCCCGCGAAAGGGAGCGCAGCTCCCGACAAAGGTTGCCCCGCAGGATTCCAGAGAGATTTCTGACGGCAGCAACATCAGCGTCTCTGGTATCCCGCCGGCCGGCAAGCCGGCCTTTCGCTTGCAAGGCAAGCTCCCACAAGCCCCCAGGGACGGGTCCACGGCGTTCCCGGAAGGCCCCGGCACAGCCGCTCGCCCCTGCTGGAGCGACAATGGTAGCTTTTACTCGGTATCGTCGGCCGGTGGTGCGGGGTCCTCTTCCCCGAAGGCTTCAGCGGCTTCTCCTTCTTCTTCCGGCACTGTCACCTGTTCCGGCTCGACGCCATCGTCGTCGAGCGCCTGGTCGGCTTTTTCGGCTTTGGCTTCCACTTCCTCGGCGCTTTTCTCTTCGCCGATCCGGTAGGCGGCGAAGCCGGCGTGCACCACCTGGTTCACCGCCATACCCAGCACCCGACCGTCATAGGGGGCAATAATGGCGCTACCGGTATTGCTGATCGGGTCGGTGACGGTGCCGAGAATCTCCCCTTCGCTAACCTGATCGTTGAGCGCTACCTCGGAGAGCAGAATCCCGCCTTGGCCGGCGCGGATCCATTCGGATTCATAGAACACCGGTTGCGGCGCGCCCCAGAAGCGGCTGGCTTTGCGCATGTCCAGGTTTTCCAGCAAGGTCTCCAGCGCCTGCACACCGTAGTCCACCGCCTCTTCTTCGAGACGATTGGGGCCGCCGGCTTCCATGGTCACCGCCACCACGCCGTCTTTGACCGCCGCGTCGCGCAGCATGCCGTCGCCGGGCGGGCTGTGCAGTACGGTCATGCCGCCGAAGTGCTTGGCGAATGCCACCACCTCTGATTTGTCCAGGTCGGCGCGCAGTTGCGGCTGGTTGATGCGTTTTTGCGAGCCGGTGTGCAGGTCCACCAAATAGTCGCACCGGCTGACAATGTTATTGAACAGCGAGTAGGCCACGCGGCTGGCGGCGCTGCCGTTTTTGTGGCCGGGGAAATAGCGGTTCAGGTCACGGCGGTCGCTGAGATAGCGGGAGCCGTTGCGGAAGCCGTCCAGATTAACGATCGGCACGCCGATCACGGTGCCGGCCAACTGATCCGGTTCCAGTTCGTACATCAGCCGCCGCACCATTTCGATGCCGTTGAGTTCGTCGCCGTGTACGGCGGCGGTAAGACACAGGCGAGGGCCGGGCTCCTTGCCGTGGGCCACCAGCACCGGCACCGGCGTGGCGATCGAACGGAACGATTGATCCGGCGCCCAATGCAGGGTATCGAAAGCGCCCGGCTGCACCGTTTTGCCGAGCAGTTCCAGGGGGCGTACCGCGGGTGTGGGGGCCTGGTCACCGGTGGAGGAGGGGGTGTCAGCGGTTGGCGGTGGCGGCGCTTCGGCTCCGGACGTTTCGGCGCCCGGCTCTTCGGCGGCTGGCGGGGCGACGCTGTCGGCGACGTCATCCTCGCTTTCGTTGGCGGCTGCATGGCCGGCCAGCGCCATCATGATTACGGTGATCAGCGGAATAATACGCGACACACAAGTTTCCTCTTCCGATCATCCGGGCGGCGCCGGGCCGCCCGGATGATGATATTTCATGAACCTGGCTGGTCCAGTTCCTCCCAGCGTTCATAGTGTTTGTTCAGGCGTTGTTCCAATTCCTGCAGCCGTCGCTGGGCGTCGGCGATTTCCTGCTGGGGCAGCTTGTAAAAATCCGGATCGGACAGTTCCGTCTGAACCCCGGCCACCTGTGTTTCCAGCGTTTCAATCTGTTCCGGCAAGGCTTTCAATTCCAGCTCTTCCTTGTAGCTGAGCTTGCGCGTGTCGCTGTCCTTGGGTTTGGCTTTCGGTTTGGCCGGGACCAGCGAGGGCTTGGCCGCTTTGACGTCAGCTCCGGTGTTCGGTTCCGGGCGTTGACGGAGCCAGTCCTGGTAGCCGCCCACATAGGCGTTCGGGTCGCCGCCTTCGAACACCAGGGTGGAGGTCACCACATTATCGATGAATTCCCGGTCATGGCTCACCAGCAGCAAGGTGCCCTGGTAGTTGACCAGTTGTTCTTCGAGCAACTCCAGGGTTTCCACGTCCAGGTCGTTGGTGGGTTCGTCGAGCACCAGCAGGTTGAAAGGTTTGGTGAACAGTTTGGCCAGCAGTAGCCGGTTGCGTTCGCCGCCGGACAGCGAGCGCACCGGCTGGCGGGCCCGGCCCGGCTCGAACAGGAAGTCCTGCAGGTAACCCATAACGTGTTTTTTGCGGCCGTTGATCTCCACCACGTCGGAGCCTTCCGCCAGGTTGTCGAGCACGCTTTTGTTGCTGTCCAGGGTGTCGCGCATCTGATCGAAATAGGCGACTTGCAGTTGCGTTCCTTGCTTGACGGTACCGGTGTCCGCCGTCAGCCGGTCCAGCAGCAGCCGGATCAAGGTCGATTTGCCGCACCCGTTGGGGCCCAGAATGCCGACCCGGTCGCCGCGCAGCAGGGTGATCGAAAAATCCCGTAAAAGCGTCTGGCCGTCGATGGCATAGCCCAGGTGTTCCGCTTCGATCACCACCTTGCCGGAGTTGTCGCCCTGCTGGATTTCCAGCCCCGCGGTGCCCTGGCGATTGCGCCGGCGCGCGTAGTCGTCGCGCATGCTCTTCAGGGCCCGCACCCGGCCTTCGTTGCGGGTACGCCGCGCCTTGATGCCCTGGCGAATCCAGCGTTCTTCCTGGCTGAGTTTTTTATCGAATTCCGCGTTGCTGCGTTCTTCGCTGTCCAGCGCCGCCTGTTTGCCGGCCAGGTACTTGTCGTAATCCCCCGGCCAACTGGTCAGCCGGCCCCGGTCCAGTTCGATGATGCGGGTGGCCAGTGAACGAATAAAGGCACGGTCGTGGGAAATGAATACCAGGGTCGCCGAATACCCTTTCAGAAAGGTTTCCAGCCAACGAATCGCCTCCAGATCAAGATGGTTGGTGGGCTCATCAAGCAGCAGGATATCCGGTTCCTGAACCAGTGCCCGGGCCAGCAGTACGCGACGCTTCATGCCGCCGGACAGCCCGGCGAAGTTCTGTTCGCCGTCGAGGCTCAGTTTCGACAGCACCGTGTCCACGCGCTGAAACAACTGCCAGGCACCCTGGGCTTCGATCTGGTTGTTGAGCGTTTCGAAGCGGGCCAGATTGTCATCCAGGCGGTCCGCCTGTTCCGGATCGCCGAGGGCGCGGCTCAGGTGGTCGTGTTCGTTCAGCAGAGCCCCCAGTTCACCCAGGCCGTCGGCGACCATGTCGTGCACGCTGTGGTCCTGGTCTTCGGGCACCTCTTGCTCCAGGCGCGAGATGGTCAGGTTCTGGGTGGTTTCGATCTGACCGTCGTCGGCCTGCACCTCGCCGGCCAGTACCTTGAGCAGCGTCGATTTGCCGGAGCCGTTGCGGCCCACCAGACAAAGCCGTTCACCGGGTTCGATGGTCAGGTCCACGTTGTCGAGCAGGGGCTGCTCGCCGAAGTGCAATTGAATCTGTCGCAGTGTAATCAGTGACATGAAAGCGCGTCGTCGGAGAAAAGAGGCGCGAGTGTAGCATTTTTGTCGGACCGGATACGGCCTGGCCGGCGCCGGTTTGAAGTGTGACCGTGAGAGCTTTTTGGGAAACGATTGTCGCGGATGAACAATTGAAGCGGCGACTGAATTGCGCCTGTATATAGGACGGACATACCAAAAATAACATCTCAGGGAGAGAATCATGAAACGGATCGTCATCGGTTTACTGGTCGCCGCCTGTCTGTGCCCGACCGCCCAGGCGTTCAAACAGGAAACCCACCGCCGCCTGGTGGAGGACGCGGTGACCTATATGCAGGCGCACCCACAGACCACCGGTTATTCGGATTTGCAGGCGGTGGCCAGCGCCGCCGGCTACACGGTGGCCCAGTTCGCCCAGGTGTTGGGCCAGAGCGCCTACGACGTGGACGACTTCCAGGACACCTACTTCTGCGGCGCGATCACCGGGGACTGTGTCTACGCACCGGTGTTCAACGCCGGCAGCTCGCTGGTCAACTACACCTCGTACTGGCATTTCCAAAACCACACTCGCGGGCCGGACGTGCACGGCAACGATCTGGGTGGCTATAACTACGACAAGCTCACCGTGTGGGGCGACATCGACAATCTGGCGGCGAGCTGGCTGGTAGGCGATTACCTGGACGACGGCCCGGGCGGCATGACCGGCTGGTGGTCCAACGACGATTCAGAATACAACACCTACGGCATCACCGAGGCCAATTACCGCCAGGGCACCGCTTCCTCCAAATCCATGTACGACGATTTCGAGGAGATGCCTTTCCAGCCCCTGGATAACCTGGCCCAGTACTGGTACGACCAGTTTCTGGCCAACCCCACCGCCCAGAGCCTGGGCTATGCGCTGCATGCCACCGATGTGGTCCAGCCGCACCATGTATGGACCACCTCGGCGCTCAACCACAGCGGCTGGGAAGGCTGGGTGGCGGATTACTACGACAGCGAGAACCTCAACGACGACACTCTGGTGACCCAGGCGTTATCCAGCTTCACCGTGCCGGGCAGCGGTACCACCGATATCCGGCCGCTGCTCACCCAGGGCGGCGACATTGCCTACGCCAACGGCAGCCTGGTGTTGTCGAGCACCGATCACTCGGACCGGGTGCAGGTGGCCCAGGTGGTGGTGCCCCACGCCATCGCCATGGTGGTGCACTTGTTGGGCCATGCGTCCGCTCAACTGACTCAGTAGATCATGGGCAGCAATGGAGTCCGTCGCCGGACCCTGGTTCTGGCGGCGTTGTTGATGGTGGGCCTGGCCGGCGCCACGCCACGGAGTCCGGACGTGGTGGCGGAGGTGGACGGTTCCGTGCTCACCCGGCCGGTGCTGGATGTCTTTCTGGCCACGGCGCGAGTGCATGATCCGTCGGTACCGGCGCGGCGGGTACTGGAAGAGTTGGTGGACATACACCTGATGGGCGTTTGGTACCGCCGCTCGCATGGCGAAGACGCGCCGCCGGCCCGGGTCGGTTACGATCGCGTCATCCAGGCCGCGATGGACACCGCCGCCGTGATTCGGGTGGCCTATCGCGACGAACTGGCGGCGGCGATCACGAAACAGGGTTGGACAACGCCGCTGGAGGCGGTGCGGGGGAGCTGGAACCTGGATGCCAAGGGGTTGGCGCCGATTCTGACCGCTCGCCCGGGGTTGCGTCAGACCCTGAGCGACGAGCAGGAGGCCGCCGCGCGGGCCTGGGTGGTGGCCGAATATCGTTTCCCCGGCGGCCGGGAACGCCGTTTTTCACTGGCGGAACTGTATGACGCTCAGAATATCGCCCTGAAGACCCGCTTCCACAATCTTGATACCGAGGCCATGGCCGACGCCGCCGGCGCCTACCTGCGCCGGGCTTTTATTCTCGACTGGTTCGAACGCCAGGCGCCGCTGCAGCCGGCGGAGCGGGCCTGGATTCGCCAACTGGTGCTGGACCGGTTGGATCAGCGCGCGCTGATGCGCGCCCTCGGGCTCAGCGATGACCCCCACGACGACAACACCCGGTTGCGGCAGGTGGCTGAAGCGATATCGGATAAGGACATCCGCCACTATTACCAGTTACACCGTGACCGCTTCCGGCGTGTCGAAAAAGTGCGCGCTGCGCGTTTGTACTTGCCGACTCAGGCACTGGCCGACGAGGCGCATGTGCGCCTGGATGACGGCGCCGATCTGGCCGTCCTGGCGAAGGTTTACGCCGATCGGGAGGGCGTGCGCTACCGGGAACCGGCGTGGTTGCAGCGCGGCGCGGGCGAGGAAGCCTGGCTCACCGGCTTTGCCTTTACTCTGCCGGAGGGCGGGGTGTCGCCACCGGCCCGTGTGCCCGGCGAGGCGCGCTGGGTGATCGTGCGAGTGGACCGCCGCCGGGAAGGTTTTCAGGCCGCCGACAGCGAAGCGGTGCGTTACCGGGCGTCTCGGGTGCTGGCCCGCGAACGGCTGCAGGAACGGCTGCGCAGCGGCCTGGCGCGTCGCCGGGCCGACGCCGGGGTGCGGTTCTACCTGGAGGCTCTGCCGTGATTCGCGTGGCGCTGTTCGCGGCCTCGGCCTTTGTAGGCCTGACGGCGGCGGCCATGTGGTGGCCCGATGATCCCTCCCCGGGCCCGGCACCGGTGGTTGCCGAACGCGGGCCGGACTTGGAGGCGCCACCGCCGGCGCCACCGGTCTTGCCGGCGCCGCCAATGGCCAACCCGGACCCGCCAGCGCCGGCACCGCCTTCGAGGCCCCGCGCGGCGACCTCCCCGGTGGCGGAGACGGCGCTGCCACGGTTACGCCCGGAGGCCGTGGAATCCTTGCGTCAGGCACGGCGGCATGGTGATCCGCGCACGCCGCCGGTGGCCCGCCGGGAACCCCGGCAGGCGCCGCCGCCGGATGTGCTGGACGACCCCGAGCGCTACCGCCTCTACGAGCAGGGGGAAAAGATGGCGGTGTACGCCTCTTTCGTGGATGCCTCGAAGCGGCGTATCGGTGAGCTGGAAAAGCTGGTGGCGCAGGGGGAGCGCGAGGGGCTGCCGCCGGAGCAATTGGCGGAAGGACGGCGCAAGCTGGAGGGTTTGAAGGACCGCCGCGAGGCGTTGCTGGAGCGTTTCCCCGCTCTTGCGCCGCCGCAATAGGCGGCGCCCGGGTTATTCGTCGCCGTTGTTGTCGTCGTCGTGGTAGTGGGTCTTGGTTTCTCCGTAATGTCCACGAACGTCGCCGGAGTGGCCACTTTGCTCGCCTTTGAACAGAACGCCTTCGGCGGCGGACCGCAGATGCACGTCGAGCTGGTTGAAGGCGATCTCCACACCGTTTTCGCGGGCCAGGGTATCAATGGCGCGGTTTAACTCATCGGTGGCGTAGAGAATATCGCCGATTTCGCCGAGGTAAACGCGCAGTTCGTGATCCAGCGTGCTGGCGCCGAACGCCATGAACAGAATCAGCGGCTCCGGGTCTTTCAGCACGCGGCGGTTGTCCGCCGCCGCCTTGACCAATACTTCATGGCACGTTTGTAGATCCGAGCCGTAGGCGAAACCCACCTTCAATGTTACCCGAGTGACGGTGTCGGTCAGCGACCAGTTGATCAGGCGTTCGGTGACGAACGCCTTGTTGGGGATAATGATTTCCTTGCGGTCGAAATCAATGATGGTGGTGGCGCGAATGCGAATACGGCTGACGGTGCCCGACAACTCGCTGATGGTGATCACGTCGCCAATGCGAATCGGCCGTTCGAACAGAATGATGATGCCGGAAATAAAGTTGGCGAAAATTTCCTGAAGGCCGAAACCCAGCCCCACGCCCAGGGCCGCCACCAGCCATTGCATCTTGCTCCACGATAACCCCAACGAACCGAGGGTGATCATCACGCCGATCATCACGATGACGTAGGAGAGCAGGGTGGTGGCCGCGTAACTGGTGCCCTGTTTGAGATTGATCCTGGACAGCAGCAACACCTCCAACAGGCCGGGCAGATTGCCCACCAGCACGAAAGTGCCGATGCCGATGGCGAGGGCGGTGATCACGTCTCCCAGACTGATCGGCGAGGTGGTGGCGTTGGCACCGGCACCTTCGGTGCTTTCCCACAGTACGATGGTGTTGGTGTAGGAGAAGGCGTTGATCACGTCCGCCCATACCCAATAGAGCAAGACACCGAATAACAGCAGCAGACCCAGGCGAACCAGGCGCAGGGATTGTTGATTGACCTGCTGCAGATCCATCTGCGGCTCTTCCACCTCCACGCCTTCCACGTTTTCCTTGGGTTCGGCTTCGCGCTCCGCCACCGCCCGTTTGTAGGCCAGACGCTGGGCCGCCACGGCCAAGCCGCGTACCGCCGTGGCATCCACCAGAATCCACAGCAAGGCCAGGTAGAAGGTGTCGATCATACGGCCGGAAAGGCGCGCCGAGGTGAAGTAGTAACCGGCCACGATCAGTCCCACCAGTACCAGAGGGACGCCGCCGCTGAGGGTGGTGGCCACTGAACGCAGCGTGCGTGAATAATGGTGGATGGGATAGGCGAGGGCGGCTCTTGAGAGCATCACGCTGATCACGATCAGGCCGGCTACCATGGTGACCAGACCGATGCGGTCATTGCTTAACTGCGCCGGCCACTCTTCGCCGAAGGCGATTACCAGGGTCATCGGTACCATGGTCAGCCCGACGATCAGCAGGCGGCGGCGCAATTGCCGGTTGCTGTCCGCGCTCCAGCGAAAATGCCGCTGGGCGATGCCGTCTCGCGCCAGCAACCGGTAGCACAGTTCGAACACCAGCCAGAGCAGGGCAATTTTCGCCAGCGCCGCGCCGAGCACGGTGCTGAGCGTGTCCGGTTGCACCCACAGCCCCCAGCCCAGCAAGCTCAACACCAGAGGGCCAGGGGCGCACAACAAGCCGGTGCTGATGATCGCCAAGGGGGTGTGCCGCTGGCTGTCCCGTTTTAAAAAGCCGATGTCGCCGTTCCAGGACTTTATCCGCTTGCGCAGGCGCGGCCGCCACAGCAACAACGCACCGGCCAGCAGCAACGGCAGAAACAGCCACGGCCATTTGTCCTTGAGGATGCCGACGGCGTCCGCGCTCATGTTTTTCCAGGGCATGGTTTGCATCTGACTGACCACCTGGCCTGGAAACTCTCTGAACCAGGCCATGGAGAGCGGCTGGGTGCTGGGCATCCAGAAGGTCTGCTCGGAAATAATGTCGTGAAGGTTGCGCGTCAGTTTGTCCAACTGCTCCTGGGAAAGATTGAGTCGCACCAGGATATTCAGCTTGCGGCCCAACTCTTGGTCCAATTGGTTGAGCAGTTCCACCCGATTGTCGATCAGGCGTTGTATGCCGTCTTCCAATTGCGCTTTCTGTTGCGCACTGAGGTCGCTGTCGTCGGCCGCATCTTGCTCCCGGTTCTCGAGCTCCTGCAGGGTCTGGCGAATATCGAACTGGGCCAAGCGCGCTTCAGTGATTTTCTTGTCCAGGCCTTCGAGCGGTTTGAATTGCGGCAGGCTTTTTTGTTGTTCGTAGAGAATGCGTGACAACAAAAGGCTGCCGTCGAGCATTTCAATTTGATCGTTAACGGTGCTCGACAGGGAGCGCGCGCGGTCGAGCCGGGTTTCCGCGCTGATCACTTCGCGGATCAGGCTGTTGACGTCGTTGGCGGTATCCTTGAGTCGTTCGCGCAGGGCGTCGTTGCGTTGCCGTTCCGCTTCAAGCCGGGGGCGGTCGGCCAGCGCTTCGGGTAAATCCAGCGTGTCGTCACCGATTTCCGCGTTCAGGGCTTCGCCGCGCCGTTCGTTGATGAGCGGTTGCAACACGTCCAGGCGTGCCTGGATCACCTGGCTTTCGGTTTCCAGCAGCCGTTTGCGCAAGCGCGCCAGTTCTTCCAGGGTGCTGGCGACCGCCAATTCCTGGTTGCGTAACTCGCTGCGTGTTTCCAGGGCGGTCAGTTCGGTGCGCAGGCGGGTGTTCTCGGCATCGGAAAGCGTGTCGCTTTCCTGGTTCAGGCGGCGGCGTATTTCATCGGTGCGTGCCAGGCCTTCGCTGATCGTGCTCTGGGCCCGCTCCGGCAACGTTTGCGCGCGGGTTAGTTCCCCACTGACCTTGGCCAGTGCCTGCTGGTTCTTTTCCAGCGCTTCCAGTTGTTTGCTCAGCGCATCCACCAGCGCCGTCAGTGACAAGTCCTGATAGCCGGCGCGCCAGTCCCGGTCGCGCTCCTGGCGCGCCTGACTCAATTGCTGCTGGAGTTTGTTGCGTTCCACCGGTGCCCGGCGTTTACGCTCGCTGAGGGATTTGATCTGTTCCCGGTTGGCGTCTATCTCGCGGCGCAGTTCCAGCGTCTTTTCCAGTTGTTCGCGTTTGCCGCCGTCTTTATCGTTGCCGTCACTGCTTTTTCCGTCGGTGGCGCCGTCACCGCTTTGTTGCTCGCCTTCCCCGGAGAGTTGTTTTTCCAGGTCGCCGATACCGGGTAACGAGAATGTGCTGGTCTGAGCCTGGACGGCGCAAACCGGCAATAGCGAAACCACCAGAATCAGCAGCAGGGAACGAGTCATCACGTTCGACACAGTTAACACAGAGAGAGCGCCTTCGGTTTTTATAAACTGGCCTGGTTGTAAGATTATCCGCTTGCAAGTCTAGCAATGGCCGGGCAGCCGGCATAGCCGCCTGCCCGCGATCAACGCAATCAGCAACCGTCGCCCTGGGTGATCTCGACGACACTGTCAGCGACATTGTCATCCTCCGGGGCCAGCCGGTGGGCGCGGCAAACCGCCGCTCGGGCGCCTTCGGCGTCTCCGTCGTCGCGCAGTGCATAAGCGAGGTTGTTCCAGGCGGGCGCCATTTTCGGTGCCCGTTCCACGGTGGCCCGGTAGGCGGTCAGGGCGGCGCCGCGCTGCTGATCCTGCCAGAGCGCGTTGGCGTAACCGAAGCGCAGCCGACCGTTTTCCGGGAAACGCGTTACCGCCGTCTCCCAGTGCGGCAGGGCGTTGTAGTTCATGGGCGCCAGGGCCTGGAGCAGAGGTTCCGGTTGCACGCTGTCGGGCAGTTCGCCGGGCGGCAACAGCACGAAGCCCCAATAGCGGCCCCGCGCCCAGGTGCGCAGGAAGCGGTTCCAGCGACTTTGCGTGGCCTGGTCGGTGCCACTGTGAAGAATGATCCGCTCGCCGCCGTCCCGATAGCCGATCACCACCGCATAGTGCCAGAGCGGCCACTGCGGCAGGGCCAGGTTCTGCAACACCAGCACCGGATGCCCGGCCTGGACTTCCTGAATCAAGGTCGCGGGGGTATTCACCGGGTAGGCGAGCAGACCCCGGGCGCGGCCGGCGGCCACCAGCTCGATGCCGAGCGCGCCCTGGCGTTCCGGTAGCCACACTTCGTCGACCAGCGCTTCCTTGTCGCCCGGCAAACCGTTCCACTGCAGCATCATGCCGAGGGCGGCGGGGCCGCATTGATAAGCGTCTTGGGGAATAAAAGGAACGTCCAGACTCTGCTTCGGACGTGCCTCGGCACGTTCCGGCGGCGGTACCGTCTGGCAGGCCGCGAGAAGAGCGCCAAGCAGTAAGGCGGCGACCGGGCGGCCGCCGCGCATCAAGCCGATCATCTACCCGATCGGGTCGATAACAGGGAACACGTCGGTGGCGCCGAGCAGGTCCAACAAGATCAGAATCAGAATCACCGCCAGGATCACGCCTACCACGCTACCGCCAGCGGGCATCTGATCCGCTTTTTGCGCCAACTGGTTAAGCTCGCGATCGCTCAGGCGGCCCAGACGTTTTTGTACATCGTCGGCGGTGACGCCATTTTTCGCCAGCACTTTGGCGGCGGCTTCGCGGTCCATCAAGCGCATCACCTTGCGCTCCATGTCGGCGCGTTGCTCGCTGGATACCATGCCGTCGGTAGTCACCATGGCGGCGTGCGCCGCGGGAACGAACAGCCCTTGCGTAAACAACATGACGAGCGCCGTCAGGGCGCCGGTAATTTGCTTCTTCATCGACATCGCTCCACTTGTATCAGTGATGTCAGGCTAGCACGCGCCGCTGCTGGTCAGTGTTATGGCGGTTAAAGCTTTGTGATTTTTTACACTCATCTCGCCCACCACCGCCGCGCTCACGCCGGCGTCACGCAGTGCCGTCAGCGCCGCGTCACGGGACTCCGGGTCTACCGAGAACAACAGGCCACCGCTGGTTTGCGGATCAGTGACCGCCACCAGGCGAGGGTCATCCAGAGCGATGCCGTGATGGTCGCAGCGGGTCAGCACCTGGTCGTTGGCGGGCTTGAGAGTACTGGTGATGCCGCGTGCTATCAGCGCTTCGGTGCCCGGCAACAGCGGTAGCCGGTCCAGGTCCAGGCGGGCATTCAGTCCGCTTTGCTCGCACATTTCCAACAAATGGCCGAGCAGGCCGAAACCGGTGATATCGGTGCAGGCGTGCGGCCGCAGCGGCGCCAGCGCATCGCGGGCCGGGCCGTTGCTGAGCAGCATGCTGTCCAGGGTCTGGTCCAGGCACAGGGCGTTGCCGGCATCGCGCATCAAGCCGGCCAGTTGGATGCCGGTGCCCAGGGCTTTGGTGAGAATCAGGGTGTCGCCGGGCCGGGCGCCGCTTTTATGCCACAGCGCCTGTGGCGGCGCACCGCCATTAACGGTGAAGCCGGCGGCCATTTGCGATCCCTCGATGGTGTGCCCGCCCACCAGAGTGCATTGGGCCCGGTTGAGTTCGGTCACCGCGCCGGCCATCAGGCGTTGCAGGTCACGGCTCTGCAAGCGCGGATGATGGCGGGGCAGGCAAATGGTGGCGAGGGCGGAGTGCGGCGCCGCGTTCATGGCGAACAGGTCGCTCAGGCTGTGCAGCGCGGCAATCCGGCCGAACAAAAAGGGCTCATCCAGGAACGCGGGGAAATAGTCCAGGCTTTGCACCAGTCGTTGGTCGGACGGCCAGCGGATCACCGCCGCGTCATCGGCGTGATCAACCCCCGCTTCGATGTCTTCCCGGATGACCGGGTCCAGTGAAGCGAGGGCGTCGCTTAACGATTGCGCGCCGATCTTGGCGCCACAGCCGGCGCAATGCAGGGTTTGATCCGCGGCACCGGCCATGGCGGCGGCATTCATCCTGGGAAGCTGGCGCCCGAATTTGTCCATGAAGGCCCGGTCGAGGCGGTTTTTCCAGCGCCATACCCAGCCGCCGGCCAGCACCGGCCCGCCGCCACGGCTGCCGACCGCGTCATGACCGCCGGCGGACAGCAGCGACAGGAAGCGCCGCTGTGGCCGGTAGGCTTCCAGGGGCTGGCCCTGAGTGGCCGCGGCCAGGTTGCGGGCCAGGGTTTTCGCCTGACGGACCGCGTAGACGCCGGCCTTGGGCAGACCGCCGGGGAAAGCGGCGCAATCGCCGGCGGCGAACACGCGGCCGTCCGCCGGGCTATGCAATGCGTCGTTGACCCGTAAAAAACCGCGTTCGTCACAGGGCAGGCCGCTTTCCGCCAGCCAGGGAGCGGCGCGCGCGCCGGTACACCAGAGCAGAAAATCGTGCTCCAGGGGGGCGTTGTCGGTGATCAACCGACCGGCTTCCACCCGGTGTACCGGGCTGTGGGTTCGCAGCGTGACGCCCTGACGAGCGAGCCGCCGGGCGATGCGGCGCCGGACCCCGGTGGGGTAGCCGGGTAGCAACTCACCGGCGGTAATCAGGCTGACCCGCGCCCCCCGTGGTCCCCCCAGAGCGCGTGCCACCGCCATCGCCATCTCGGTGCCGCCGGCGCCGCCGCCGACCACGCTGATGGCGGTTCCGGCATCGTCGCGCTCGGCGAGCTGTGCCCGCAGCGCTTGCCAGCGGCGGTGAAAGTCCGCCACCGGCTTCACCGCCACCGCGTGTTGCGCGGCGCCGGGCACCGATTCCAGGTCCGGGGTGGCGCCCACATCCAGACTCAGGCGGTCGTATTCCAGGCGCGTGCCATCGTCCAGATGCAGACGGCGCTGATGCGGATTGAAGCCGGTGACCCGGGCACGGATGAATCGTGCGCCCACCGCCTGACACAGCCGGCGCAGATCAATATGGGTGTCCTCCAGCCGGTAGTGGCCGGCCACCAGGCCGGGCAGCATGCCGGAGTAAGCGCTCAGGCTGTCCGGAGACACCAGGGTCAGACGCAGGCCGGGCACCGGTTTCATGGCCAGCATACGCAACGCCAGGGCATGGCTGTGCCCGCCGCCGACCATGATCAGATCCTGATTGGCCGGAGGGGTCAGCATTTGGCGATGCCGGCTTCTGCGGTAGGCAAGGTCATACAAACTCTCTTGTCGGTGACGGCGCGATTGCAGCGAGTCATGGCACAGGGTGTCCTTGGGTGGAAAGGCGCAGGCGCCCGCGCAGCCAGCGCGAAAAGGCGTCCACGCCCAGATTCAGAGCCACGGTAGCGAGAATCAACACCAGGGTGCGATCGAAACGGAACTCAGCGACACTGGAATCGATATAAAAGCCCAGAGTATGAATACCCAGGATACCCAGCACCGCCGTCTCGCGCATGATGATCTCCCAACGGTAGAGCAAAAAGGCGAGAAAATTAGGGTACAGCCGGGGCAGCACCTCGAAGGCGTAGCGGTTGATACCCCGGGCACTGTCGGCGCGCAGTGTCAGTGTTTCGCTGAAGCGCGCCGTGAGGTGGGCGATGATGGCGCCGGTGTGCAGGCCCAGGGCGAGAATACCCGGCAGCATGGAGGGGCCGAGCAGAATCAGGAAGAAAAACGCCAGAAAGAATTCCGGGGTGGTGCGCAGAACCACCAGAATTAAATGCCCCAGGGCGCGACTCGCGCGGTTGCCGAACAGCGGCGAGCGCAGTGGGAACAACAGCAGCGCCAGCAGCGCGGTGAGCAGCAGCGCGGCCAGACCCAGCACCAGGGTGTGCCAGACGCCCGGGCCGATTTGCTCGCTCCACAGATTGCCCAGCCAGAGCCCCAGCTCGCTGAGGCCGCCGCCGCTTTTCAACGGCGCCGGCACCAGATCCTGGGTGACGAAGCGCACCAGTGTTTCCAGGCTGCCCTGCCATAACGGCGGTGCCCAGATCAGTGACGCCAGCAGGTATAACGGCAGCAATAGCGGGCGTAACCACAGACGCAGGGTCAGGATCAGCAAGAACAAAACATAGAGCAACGCCGCCCCGGCACCGTAATGACCTTCGCGGAAGGCGGTCTCCAAATGAAAGCCCAGCGTGGGCAAGCCGATGAAACCGAGGATCGCGGAGGCGCGCAGCGCGCACTCCAGCCGGTAGCCGGTGTACGCCTTGCAGGACGCCCAGATCAACGGCAGCCGGGCATAGAAAAAGCGGCTCAAGCGCCGCCGGTCATCGGCGAGCGCGCCGGCCGGGGCCGGGTCGGCTTCCTCCAGGAATTCACCGAACACCTTGGCGAAGATGCCGGCGTAGGGCAGGGCGATGGCGAGCACCCCGGTGAGCGTGGACAGTCCGGTGACCTGCATCAACAGCAGGCCCCAGAACAGCTCGTGAATGGCGCGCACCGAGGCGGCACCGGCGCGCACCGCCCGCCGGTGCCACACCAGTGCCAGCAGGAAGCCGACGGCGGCGCCCAGCGCCACGCCCTGAAAGGCGAAGGCGAGAGTGTTGGCGAGAGCCCGGCCGAGACCGTCGGTGGCGACAAAGTCTGGTTGCAGCAGGCCGGCGCCGACACGCAGCAGTTCGGCGCCGGGGTTGCTCCGGGTTACCGCCAGATCGGCACAGGCGAACGCCGCCAGGCCGGCCAGCCCCAGCCAGCCGCTGGCCCGGCGCCAGCCGGCGGCGGTGGTGTTGAAGGCGGTGGTTCGCTTCATGGCCGGTAGAGTGTATCCAGGTCGGCGAGCGTCAGTGTCGAGGACGGCGCGTCGAGCACCGGTTCGCCGTGGCGCAGGCCGATTACCCGTTGAAAGCAGGCCAGGGCCAGGGCGCGGTCGTGCATCGCCACCACGGCGCTGTCGTGGCGTTCCAGCGTGTCGCCGAGCAGCGCCATGCCCTGATGCTCATCCAGGTTGGAGACCGGCTCGTCGGCCAGCAGCACCGGGCGCTCGGTGAACAGGGCCCGACCCAGAGCGGTACGCTGGGCCTGGCCGCCGGACAGCCGGTCGACACTGGTGTACAGCTTCTCGCTCAGTCCCAGGGCTTCCGCCACCCGGGCGACACTGTCGCACTGGCTGGGGGTGGGGCGCACCAGGGCGCGTAAATTGCGCCAGGTGCCGAAGCGGTGCAAGCCGCCCATGTAGATGTTGTGGAAGACACTGAGCATCGGCACCAAAGCCTGCTCCTGTGGGCACCAGGCGCACAGCGGTTCCTGCTGGCGCCGTAACGCCGCCAGCAGGGTGGATTTGCCGCTTCCCGACGGGCCCAGCAAGGCCACCGTCTCGCCCCGCCGGATGGTCAGATCGAGTGCGGCGAAGACTGTTTCCCGGCCGTGGCCCAGCCGGGCGCCCTGGAAATGGAACAGCGGTGCCGGTTTTGATTGGCAGGCGCTCAATCCAGCAGCCCGATGGCTTCGGCGGTGTCTTCGATCGCCTGGTAGTCGTCGTTGTCAGCGGGCACGAAACGGCTGCGTGGAAACGCCTCCAGTACCGCCGGGTCGTCCACCGCCAGCAGCACTTCGGTCACCCGCTCGCTGAAGCCGTCGCCGAAACGTTCATCCAGGTCGCCGCGCACGGTCCAGTGATAGTCCTGATAAGCCGGGGTTTCCCAGATCACCTGCACTTTGTCCGTGTCCACCTCGCCGTCGGCCAGGGCCCGTTCCCACACTTGGTAGTTGAGTGCGCCGGTGGCGTAGGCGCCGCTTTGTACCAGGGACAAGGTGCGGTTGTGGTCGCCGCTGAAGCCGACTTTGTCGATCAGGTCCTGGGGCGCGGCGCCGAAACGCTCGCGAAAGTAGTACTCGGGCATCAGTCGCCCGGAGGTGCTGCCCTTGGAGCCGAAGGTGAACGACGGCTGTTCCGCGAACGCGGCGGGCAGGCTGTCGGCGGGCTCCAGGCTGGTGCGGGTGTTGGCGATGAAATAGGATTTGAAGGCGGTGTCTTCCTGGCCCTGGGCGATGGCCTGCGAACCGGGCACCAGGCGTCGCGCCTGAACACCGGAGAGCCCGCCGAACCAGGCCATTTGTACCTCGTCGTTGCGGAAGGCGGTGACCGCCGCCGGATAGGATTTCACCGGCACATACTTCACCGGCACGCCCAGTGCCTGCTCCAGGTGCTCGGCCACTTTGCCGAAGCGCTGTTCAAGACGGGATTCGTCCTGATCGGGAATCGCCGTGAAAGTGAAGGTCCGGGTTGGTTCCGGGGAACCACAGGCGGCAAGCAGCAACACGGCGCAGGCCGTGGCCAGAATCGGTTTTATCATTGTCGGCTCCGTTCAATAGGGAGTGTTACCGGACTTCGTTTTTCACCGCCGCGTGTCCGGCTATCCGCGGTGGCCGAGATATTCCATCACCTGGGCCCGGCTGCCCTGATACACAATCGAGCCGTTCCGGCGTTGTAGCATGTAATCGTACATGGGGTCGTAGTAGCCGCTCAGCAGCTCGCGAATCCAGCCGCGGTGGCCTTCCGGGTCGCCGCCGCGCCGTTGTCTCTCGAGGGCGCTTTCCAGTTCGCCGCGCAAGCTCTGATGGCGGGCGCCGCCCAGGCGTTTGCGGATCCGGTCCATGGCGCTCAGCAGGGCGTCGGCGAGTTGCTCGAAGGCCTGCTCGTCGCCGTAATGGCGGGCGTATTCGTCCAGCGGGCCGGTGACATAATCTTCCAGGGTCACCTGGACCCGGGCCTCCAGGGGCTCGTCGATGACCACTCGGGAAGACTGTCGAATGCGCGTCTGCAGGCCCTCCGGCAGGTAACAGCGGCCGATCAGCTTGCCCTCGTCTTCCACAACCAGCGGATCGCTGCCGCGCGCGCGCTGTTTAAGCAACGCGATCGAGAGGCGGTTTTCGAAATCGATCTGGGCCGGCTGGCCGGCGGGGCGACGGCCGAAGGCGGAGCCACGATGATGGGCCAGGCCTTCCAGGTCCACGGCGTTATCCAGCTTCTCGATCAGCCGGGTTTTGCCGCAGCCGGTGCGTCCGCTGAGTACCACCATGGGCAGTTGCCGCAGGTCACGCTGCAGGCTGTCCAGCAGGAAGCGGCGCATCGCCTTGTAGCCGCCCACCACCAATGGCACGTCGACCCCCGACTGACTCAGCCAGGCCTGGGTGGTGCGACTGCGCAAACCGCCGCGAAAGCAGTACAGGTAGCCGTCCGGATGGGCCTGCCGCCAGGTCTGCCAAGCGTCCAGCCGGGCCCGTTTGGTGTCGCCGCGGACCAGCTCGTTGCCCAGATTAATCGCCGCTTGCTGGCCTTCCTGCTTATAGCGGATACCCACCCGGTGCCGCTCGTCGTCGTCGAGCAACGGCAGATTGGTGGCGGCGGGGAAGGCGCCCTTGGCGAATTCCACCGGCGCGCGCACATCCAACAACGGCGTGTCGCCGAGGAAAAGCCCAGCGTAATCTCGAGTATCATCCATGGCGGAAGATTCTAGCAGCCTGGGCGCGCCCTGGCGCTAGCTGCAAGAGAGCGGGCTGTCGAAGCGGGTGTAGGAGCGGGCCCGGCCCGCGAAAGGGAGCAAAGCTCCCGGCAGGATCCCAGAGGCGCTGTTGGTGTTCCGCTTATTTGAGGTCTCTGGAATCCTACCGGCCGGCAAAGCCGGCCTTTCGCTTGCAAGGCAAGCTCCTGCAAAGGTCAGGCCGGGCGCAGTTGGCCCGTGAGGTGGGGTTTGACACCGTCCTTGGCGAGGATGCGGAAATCGAGACCGCCGTCCTGTTCCTCGCGGGCGAATTTTACCGTGGCGGGAATGAACATCGGCACTTTGAACTGAACGTCCACGGTGAACGCTTCCTCGGGCAACTGGTGCTGCAGTTGCCCCAGGGCGCGGGCCTTGGACCACATGCCGTGGGCGATCTGGCGCTTGAAACCGAACAGCTTGGCGGTCAGCGGATAGAGATGGATCGGGTTGCGGTCACCGGATACCGCGCCATAGCGGCGTCCGGTATTGCCGGGTACTTTCCACTCAACCGTGTCGGTGGCCGGCTCCGGTGTGGGGCGCTTCTCTTTATCGGACTTGGCGCCGCTGCCGCCGCCACGGAAAAAGTTCACTGATTCACTCGCCCAGACCCGCTCGCCGCCGGTACTGACGACGGTGAAGATGGAGAACTCATAGCCTTTTTCCACCTGGGTGAGGTTGCCCAGATAGCATTTGATATTGAGTTGTTCCCGCTCGGCGATGGGGCGGTACTGAGTGATGCGATTGCGTACATGCACCAGGCCCATGGCGGGAAACGGGAAGCCGTCTTCCATCATCAAGGCCATGTGCAGGGGGAACGCGTGCATATGCGGGTAGGTGACCGGCAGGCGGCCGTCGTCCCTGAAACCGCACACCTTGCGGTAGGCCGCCAGATGGCGAGAATCCAGGCCCACGTCGTTGAGTCTCAGGCCCACATTCGGCAGTTGCGGATTGTTGCCCGGCTTGACGCCGGCGCGCATCACCGCCTTGGCGAAATTCACCGGCATCGCCGGTGCGTGGCGCAGCTCGCGGAAGTTCACGTCACTCATAACAGTGTCCTTGCTCTCTCCAATACGTCCGGCATCGCCAATAATATGGGGACGCCAGTAAATGGGGACAGTATAGGCAGTGTGAAGAGCGACCTGGATTGGCCGTATCGCCTGGGCGGTGGTCCGGGCAGCTATCGGCGTGGCGGCGTCACATTCTGGGCGGGGTGTCCGAGCGCCACTGAGCGACCCCGAAGTAGATCAGACGCACCTGCTTTTCCGCCATGATCAGCATTTCATGCTGGCCGGCATCATCGTCTTCATCCAGCTCCAGCATTTCCTGAGTCAAGGCCACCACGCTGTTGACCACCAGCGAGGCCATCATCTGCAGGTCTTCGGCGTTGACCTGAACCAGGAATGGAAAGCGTGCCATATCCATTGCCAACTCACTGACGAACAGCCGGATCTCGCGACGGATCGCCTGGCGCATGGTGGCCGAACCGCCATACAGCTCCTTGGACACGAACAGGAAATGGGTGCGGTTATTGCGCACATAGGTGAAGAAGGTTTCCATCGAACCGCGGATCATGCGCTCGTTGGGCAGCTCCTGCTGGCGTACCTCCCGCATCATCTGACGCAGGGTGCGAAAGGACTCGTCCAGCAGGGTAAGGCCGAGGGCGCTCATGTCCGGGAAATGGCGGTAGAACGCCGTCGGCACCACGCCGGCGCGTTTGGTGACTTCGCGCAGGCTCAATGAAGAGAAGGGCGCCTTTTTAGCCACCAGGTCCAGGGCGGCGTCCATGAGCGCCTGGCGAGTTCGCCCTCTCTTGGGCCGCCTTCCCCGGGTCGGGGTCTCTCTGCTCATGGTTTCTGCTCCCGATTCGTCATTTTTATTCTCTGCATCCGCGCCATGTTATTGAAAATGCCCGGCGGGATACAGACAACTGATTGATTTTACTGTGTAAAAAAGTATAAGTGAACAAGTGTTGACATTAAGCTGCGCTCCCGGTAAAAAGTGCACAACTGTACACAAACGGGAGTTGGCATGAACGTCATCACCGCTTCAAATTCACGTTCCGGCGCCGCGGGCTGGGCCCGCCGTCTTGGCAAGGCCCTTAGCACGCCGTTCGATCCGGAGGACTATCTGGCCCTGTTCGACCCGCTGCAATCCGCCCGTGAGGTGCGCGCCCGGGTTGTCAGCGTGGCGCGCGAGAGCGATCAGGCGGTGACCTTGACGCTGCAACCCAACCGCCTGTGGCAAGGGCATAGAGCCGGTCAGCATGTTTTGTTGGGCGTCGAAATCGACGGCGTTCGTCAGCAACGCTGCTTTTCGTTGTCCTCCGCGCCTGCTCTTCCCTTGCCGGCCGGCGGCACGCTCACGGTTACCGTGAAGCGCCAGGGGCGGGGTGGCGTCAGTGACTATTTGGTCAGCCGCTGTCGTGAGGGCGACATGCTCACTCTCGCCGAGCCCGCCGGCGATTTCGTTCTGCCGGAGGCGCCGCCCGAACGCCTGTTGATGGTTACCGCAGGCTCCGGGATTACACCTGTTCACAGTATCGTGAAGTCCCTGCTGGCGTCCAACTTCACCGGCAAAGTGGTCTGGGTGCACTTCGAGCGCGGTTACCAGGACCTGATTCTCAGTGAGTCCCTGGCGCGGTTGCGTCGGGATCCGCGTCTCGATCTGCGGCTGGTACTGACCGGCGACCGCCCCCGCGACGGCGACCTGTCCGGCCGTCTGGATGAACACTGGCTCACCGACAATGTAACCGCCGCCGCCGAGCACACCGTTTTCACCTGCGGCCCGTCTGGCTTTCTGGACACGGTGATGGCCTGGCACCAACACCAGGGCCGCGCGCCGCTGTTCCACGAGCGTTTCAAGGCGGCGCCGGTGGTGGCCGGCGAGGGTGGCCAGGTGCGCTTCGCCCGCAGTGGCGGCGAAGCCCGCGCCGAAGCCGGCGTTTCCTTGCTGGAAGCGGCCGAACAGGCCGGCCTGAAGCCTAAGCATGGTTGCCGCATGGGCATTTGCCACACCTGCAAATGCCGAGTCGGCAAGGGTCGGGTGCGTGACCTGCAAAGCGGCGAGAGCCGCGAGTTGAACGGTCAGGAAATTCGTATTTGCATCCACGCCGCCGAAGGCGATGTGGAATTGGATCTCTGAGGAGACACGCTATGAATGCCAAGGTAGATCATTTTGACCCCATCGTGTTCGAGCGCCAGGGCGTGGCGTTGACCCGCTCCCAGGTGGAAACCTTCGGTCGCGAAATCGACGCGTTGCGCGCGGAAATCATGGCGGACCTGGGTGAAAAAGACGCGCGCTACATTCGTGGCGTGGTGCGCGCTCAGAAAGGCATGGAGCTGGCCGGTCGCGGCCTGCTGTTCCTGGGTGTGTTGCCGCCGGCCTGGCTGGCGGGCACCGCTTTGCTGTCGGTCTCCAAGATCCTCGAAAACATGGAGATCGGCCATAACGTGATGCACGCCCAGTGGGACTGGTTGGGCGACCCGGCGCTGGATTCCTCCTCCTACGATTGGGACAACACCTGCCCGGCGGAACAGTGGAAGCATTCGCACAACTATATGCACCACACCTTCACTAATGTGGTCGGCAAGGATCGGGATGTGGGCTACGGCATTATGCGCATGTCCGACGAGCAGCGTTGGAACCCGGCGTATCTGTTCCAGCCTGCCTATAATTGGGTGCTGGCGTCCTTTTTCCAGTGGGGCGTGGCGTTCCACGACTTGGAAGTGGAGCGCCTGCTCAAGGGTGAGAAGAGCTTCGCGGAGTACCGCGAGCAGCGCCGTAAGATTATGAAGAAAGTGCGTCAGCAGGTGGGCAAGGACTACTTGCTTTTCCCGCTGCTGGCCGGGCCTTTCGCGCCCTGGGTGCTGGCGGGCAACCTGACCGCCAACCTGGTGCGTAACCTGTGGTCTTACCTGATCATTTTCTGCGGGCATTTCACCGAGCACGCGGAAATGTTCAGCGAGGCGGAAATCGAAAACGAGACCCGTGGTCAGTGGTACCTGCGCCAATTGCTCGGTTCCTCGAACCTTGAAGGCGGTCGGATTTTTCATATCATGTCCGGCAATCTGAGCCACCAGATCGAGCATCACCTGTTTCCGGACATGCCGTCCAATCGCTACAAACAGGTAGCGCCGAAGGTGCGCGAGATCGCCGAGCGCTACGGTCTGCACTACAACAGCGGGCGCCTGAGCCGCCAGTTCGGCACCGTGCTCAAGCGTATTAACCGCCTTGCTTTACCGTCTCGCCGCAAGGGCCGGGCGGCGGCCTGAGCGGCGACAATGTGAAGCTGTTCCGGGGCCCCCAACGGTGTGCTAGGCTCACTACTTGGTATTTACCGTTTGGGGAAGTCGCAACAGGATGGCAGAACTGACCGATTCCGGCGTGCTTCTACGCATGGCCTACCGAGCCATGCTCAACGCCGGCATTGACGCCGACGCGGTACTGGCCGAACTGGGCCTGGACCCGTCCATTTTGAACGTGCCGGACTTGCGCACGCCCCACGATGGCCAGGAATGGTTCTGGGAAGCGTTGGAGAAAGTTTCCGACGACGAACACGTGGGCCTGCACCTTGGCAAACACATGCCGGTCTACAAGGGGCAGGTGCTGGAGTATCTGTTCCTTTCCAGCCCCAACTTCGGTGAAGGGCTGCGCCGCGCGCTCAGCTATCAACGCTTGCTTTCCGACGCCGCCCGCGCCGAATTATTCGACGAAGGCGAGCGCGTATTTCTGCGTCAGCCGTTCTGGGGTCGCCGTCTGGCGCATCTCAACGAATGCGTGATGATGGGACTGATCAAATTCTTCCGTTTCGTCACCGACGACGCTTTCGAACCCCTGGAAGTGCATTTCGGCCATGAACACCACGCCGACAAAGCCGAGTACGAGCGGGTGTTCGGCTGCCCGGTGAAGTTCGGCATGCCGTCAGTGGGTGTCTATTTCGACGCCAGGCTGATGGGGCTGCCGTCCGCGCACCATGAGCCGGAGTTACTGCGCCTGCACGAACAGCTCGCCAGCGAACAGGTGGCGCGCCTGGAGAAACAGGATCTGGTGGCGCAGGTGAACCGTTTGATCGCGGAACTGTTGGAATCGGGCCACGCCAACCTTGAAGAAGTGGCGGAGCGGTTGGGCATCAAGGCCCGTCAACTGCGTACCCGCCTTGCCGACGCGGGCACCAATTTCAATCAGTTGGTGGCGGATTACCGCTGCAAGCTGGCCAAGCGCCTGCTCGCCGGCACCGATGAATCCATTGATGAAATTGTCTATCTCACCGGCTTCTCCGAGCCTTCCACCTTCTACCGGGCGTTCAAGCGCTGGGTGGGCATGACGCCCATCGAATATCGCAAGATGAAGGCCGAGGAAGACGCCGCCGAGGCTGCCGCCAAACTCTGATTCCGGGGCCGCCCGTCTTAGAGGTTGGCGCGCTTCGTAGCGCGGTTCGGTCTCGGTGCCAGTGTCCAGGACCCGCCGTGAATACGTCCCTGTAGGCTTGCCGCAGCGGCGGACCGGATCGGCTCCCTGCCTCACACAGTCCTGGACATTGGCACCGAGCCCGAACCTCCCGCAGTGTCAACCGCAAAGGGCGGCTACGATGGCAAGTTTGTGCGAGCGGGCCCTGCCCGCGAAAGGCAAGCTCCCACAATCCGGGCTTTGTAGAAGGGTCCGGGCGGCGTTACTGACCCGTGGCGGTTCCGCTGCCAAGTGAGCGGTGCAATGGTGGTGCCTGGAGGGACCTATTTGGCCAGGGATGGCCAAATGAGAGCGGCCAGGGATGGCTTGAGCGTTCCCGGAAGGCACCACCATTGCACCGCGTCTCGGATTGGAGCGCCGAACATCTGAACAACAAGGTCTCTGGGATCCTGCGGGGCAACCTTTGCCGGGAGCTTCGCTCCCTTTCGCGGGCGGGGCCCGCTCCCACAAGACCGGCTCCCACGACCCGCGACCCCGGCTGGAGAGAACCAGACCTGGGGAAGGCACCACCCGGTTATCGGCGGGGTTCGTCGGGTTCGTCGGCTTCACCTTCGATGGTAACGCCGCGTCGCTCGTCGGGGCCGGGCCGACCGGCGGGGTCATTGGCGGAACCGGGCCCCGGCTGGCCGGGCCGCGATCCGCCGGGATAGACGGTGCGGCTCTGGTAAAAGAAGGCGCCGCCGCCCGGGCCGCCGCCCCGGGTGGCGAAGGTCTGCAGCGTGCCCTTGCGTACCAGGTAGTCCGCCATGGCGCGCCGCGAGAATGGCAGCAGCAGGGCGAAGCCCAGCGCGTCGGTGATGAAGCCGGGCGTGATCAGGAAGGCGCCGCCCAGCAACAGCATCATGCCTTCGGCCAATTCACGGCCGGGCATTTCACCCTGGTTCATACGTTGGTTCAGGCGCTGCCAGGTTTCCAGCCCCTGGCGCCGGAACAACGCGGTGCCCAGCAAAGCGGTCAGCACCACCGTTAGAATGGTAATCGGCCAGCCGATGAAGTCCGCCACGGCGGCGAGCACCATGACTTCCACCAGGGCGAGCACGAAAATGGTCAGGAAAACGCGACCGAAACCCATCGATACCTCGGAAATTCGTTGCGGCGTTTGAGTGCCGTTCAAGGTTAGATGGCGGTGGGGGCGGGGAGTTTCAAGTCGAAAGGCTTGTAGGGGCTTGCCTTGCAAGCGAAAGGGCGCGAAGCGCCCGGCAAAGGTTGCCCCTCGGGATTCCAGAGGCCTATCTAACGACAGCCATTAGTGTCTCTGGAATCCTGCCGGGCGCTTCGCGCCCTTTCGCGGGCGGGGCCCGCTCCCACAAGCTCGCTTCCACAAGATGGGGGCGCGCCGGATCAGGCGCCCAGCATCATCTGGCCGCAGACGCGCACCACATTGCCGGTCAGGCCCTGGGAAGCGGGGCTGGCGAAGAAGGCGATGGTTTCCGCCACGTCCACCGGCTGGCCGCCCTGGCTCATGGCATTCATGCGCCGGCCGGCCTCACGGATGGTGAAAGGAATAGCGGCGGTCATCTGTGTCTCGATGAAGCCCGGTGCCACCGCGTTCACGGTGATGCCTTTATCCGCGTACTCCTCGGAGTAGGTGTCGATCATGCCGATCACCGCGGCCTTGGAGGTGCCGTAGTTGGTCTGGCCCAGGTTCCCGGCGATGCCGGCAATGGAACTGATCGAGATGATGCGACCACCGTCGCCCATGCCGCCGTCGGCGACCAGTTGTTCATTGATGCGCAACTGGCTGGCGATGTTGATGTTGAGCACCATGTCCCAGGATTTCTCTGGCATGTTGCCGAGCATCTTGTCGCGGGTGACGCCGGCGTTGTGGACCAGGATGTCCAGGCCGCCCATGACCTTGGCGGCGTCGGCGATCACGCCCGGCGCGTGTTCGGTGGTGATGTCCACTTCCAGCGCCTTGCCGCCGATTTCCTCGGCCACTTTGTTGAGGTCTTCCGCCATGGGCGGAATATCCAGCACCGTTACCTCGGCGCCGTCGCGGGCCAGGATTCGGGCGATGGCGGCGCCGATGCCGCGCGAGCCGCCGGTGACCAGGGCTTTCTTGCCGGCCAGGGGCTTATCCCAGTCGAAGTGTTGGGCGTCGAAGCCGGCGGCGCTGACGCGCACTACCTGGGCGGAGACGTAGGCGGATTTCGGTGACAGGAAAAAGTGCAGCGGGGCGGCGAGCTGGCTTTCCGCGCCGGCGTCGCAGTACACCAACTGCACGGTGGCGCCGCGTTTGATTTCCTTACCCACGGAGCGGGTGAAGCCTTCCAGGCCGCGTTGCGCGACCCGGGCGGCGCCGCCCAGGGTTTCCGGGGTGCGTCCGATCACTAGAACGCGGCCGCAGCTATCCAGTTTCTTGATCACCGGCTGAAAGAATTCCCACAGCGTCTTGAGCTGATCCGGGTTTTCGATGCCGGTGGCGTCGAACACCAGGCCTTTGAATTTGCTGTCGTCTTCGCGGGTGGCGGTGTAGTTGTCGGTGTTGAGACCGGCGGCCGCCGCCTGTTTTTGAAGATCGTTGGCGTTACCGGTGTTGGCGAGTACCGCCGGTTTGGCTTCCGGCGCGCTCTTGAGAGCGGTGAACACCGTATCCACGGCGCTGGAACCGGGCGCCGCACCCACCAGCACGCCACCGTTGATAAAGGATTTCTGGCCGGGCTGCCAGCGTTCGAGAATCACCGGAATGGGCAAATTAATGGCGCTGAAAACGGCCTTGCCCATGGGGGAGTTGGCAATTGCCTGATAGGTATCGCTCATGGTCGTGTCCTTTGCCGAGCATTCGTAGGGGGCGTATTGAAGCACCCGTGTGTTAAGGGTGTATTGACCGGCACGGGAAGCAAGGGAGGCGCCGAAGCCAATGAGGCCCGCCGGCGGGGCGATAGACTGCGCTCATCTGTTAACCTGGACATTCGGGCCGGCCACTCCGGTCTCCCCGACGCCACTGTGGAGGAATTACTATGCTGGCAGGCGATAACGTACGCAAGGTGGCCATCGTGGGTGGCAACCGCATCCCCTTTGCCCGCTCCAACAGCGCTTACTTCGAAGTCGACAACCAAGAAATGCTGACCGCCGCGCTCAACGGCCTGGTGGATCGCTTTAAACTCCACGGCGAGCGGATGGGCGAGGTAGCCGCCGGCGCGGTGATGAAGCACGCCAAGGACTTCAACCTGGTGCGCGAGTGCGTATTGGGCTCCAAACTGGCCCCGGACACCCCCGCCTACGATCTGCAGCAGGCCTGTGGCACCGGTCTGGAAGCGGCGATTCTGGTCGCCAACAAGATCGCGCTTGGCCAGGTGGACTGCGCCGTCGCCGGCGGTGTCGACACCACCTCCGACGCGCCGCTGGGTGTCAACGAACAGGCACGTAAAATCTTCATGGAGATCAACCGCGCCAAGAGCAACGGCGACAAGCTCAAGCAGGCGGTCAAGCTGCTCAACCCCAAGCTGATGATTCCGGACATCCCCAAGAACGGCGAGCCGCGCACCGGCCTGTCCATGGGCGAACATCAGGCGATCACCGCCGCCGAGTGGGGCATCCCTCGCGAAGCCCAGGACGAACTGGCGTGGCGCTCCCATCAGAACCTGGCCAAGTCCTACGAAGAGGGCTGGCAGGACGATCTGATCACCCCGTTCCACGGTCTGGAACGTGACAACAACATGCGCGGCGACTCCACCATCGAGAAGCTGAGCACCCTGAAGCCGGTGTTCGGTGGTTCCGAAGGCACCATGACCGCCGCCAACTCCACTCCGCTCACCGACGGCGCCTCGACGGTACTGTTGGCCAGCGAAGATTGGGCCGAACAGCGTGGATTGCCGGTCCAGGCCTACCTGACCCATTGCGAAGTGGCGGCGGTGGACTTCATCGGCAAAAAAGAAGGGCTGCTGATGGCGCCGGCCTACGCGGTGCCGCGCATGCTGGATCGCGCCGGCCTGACGCTGCAGGACTTCGATTTCTATGAAATCCACGAAGCCTTTGCCTCGCAGGTCCTGACCACCTTGAAGTCCTGGAACGACGAGACTTTCTGCAAGGAGCGCCTGGGTCGCGACAAGCCGCTCGGCGAGATCGATATGGCCAAGCTTAACGTCAAGGGCTCGTCCCTGGCCGCGGGTCACCCGTTCGCCGCCACCGGCGCGCGGATCCTGGCCAACGCCGCCAAGCTGCTTAATGAGAAGGGCTCAGGCCGCTGCCTGATCTCTATTTGCGCCGCCGGCGGTCAGGGTGTGGTCGCCATCGTCGAGAAGTAAGCGTTGTCATTGTAGGAGCGGGCCCCGCCCGCGAAAGGCAAGCCATGCTTGCCGGCAGGATTCCAGAGACGTCTCTAACGGCAGCACCGACAGCCTCTCTGGGATCCCGCCGGCCGGCTAAAGCCGGCCTTTCGCTTGCAGGCAAGCTCCCACAAACCCTCAAGCCTTCCGCATCAACCCTTCCTGACACACCGAAGCCACCAACTCCCCCTGCCGATTAAACACCTGCCCCCGATTGAAGCCCCGCGCGCCGGTGGCGATCGGACTTTCCATGTCGTAGAACAACCAGTCGTCCAATCGCACCGGCCGGTGGAACCACAGAGTGTGGTCCAGGCTGGCCACTTGCATATCACGGTCCAGGAAAGTGATCCCATGGGGCAGCAGGGCAGTGCCGGCCAGGCTGTGATCCGACACATAGGCGAGCAGCGCCTGGTGAATCAGCGGATCATCAGGCAGCTCGCCGGCGGCGCGTAACCATACCTGGCGGATCGGTTCGGTTTTCTCCGGACGTAACGGGTGACGCCGGGTCACCGGGCGGATCTCCACCGGCTTGCGGCGCAGCAAAGCGGCACGAAAGTTATCTGAAATATCATCGTCAGCCAGCATTTCGGCGGTGACGGTTTGTTCGTCGTCCAGGGTGTCCGGGGCCGGGGCCTGGTGTCCGGCGGTCTGGTGCGCCGGGCCGTCCTCGGCATTGTGGAACGAGGCGGCAAGATCGAAGATCGCCCGGCCGCGCTGCTCGGCGATCACCCGACGGGTACTGAAGGTGCCGCCGTCACGAATCCGTTCTACCCGGTAGAGCACCGGTTCGCGGGCATCGCCGGGGCGTAGGAAATAAGCTTGCAGCGAGTGCGCGGTGCGCGCGGGCACGGTGCGCGCCGCCGCCACCAGCGCCTGAGCGATCACCTGACCGCCGAAAATCCTCGGCCCGACAATATTGCGGCTTTCCCCCTGGAACAGGCCGTCATCCAGTTCAGTGAGGTCCAGCAAGGCGAGAAGATCGGTAAGATCGGTGTCCATGGCGCATCCTTTGTTGGCGATATTTCGAATAATGGAAATCAATTTTAAAAAGCACAAGTTGACCTCAGACGTCCCGTTTTGCAAGTGCGCCACTGCTCGGGGGCGGCCGCCAATGGCCCTTGCGCGGTTTAAGGTTGCGTTAAGCCGGGCTTCAGGGAGAATTAAGGTGGCCGGCGTAGAGTGACTCCCGTACCCAACGCAATGAGGACAAAGGAGAGACTCATGAACGCCATTAACAAAACCCTGCTCGCCGCCCTGATCGGTTTCACCGGCACCACCAGCCTGGCGCACGCCGATGACGTGGGGCCGGATCAAGCCATGAAACTGGTGCAGGACGGCAAAATCCTGTCTTTCGAGAAGCTCAATGAAGCGGCGCTGGCCAAGCATCCCGAGGCCGCCCTGGGCGACACCGAGTTGGAAGACGAATACGGTCGCTATATTTACCAGGTGGAAGTGCGCGACGCTCAGGGCCAGGAATGGGAACTGGATCTGGACGCCACCAATGGTGAAGTGCTGCGCGAGGAGCGTGACGACTAATGCGAGTGTTTCTTGGAGGGGCGGCCTTGGCCGCCCTTGCCTTGGTCTGGGCGTCCTCCGCGCCGGCCCTGGATGTGGACCAGGACGAAGCCCTGCGGCTGCGGCAAAGCGGGGAGGTTTTGTCGTTTCAGACGATCCTGCGTCACGCCGATGAGCGCTATCCGGGCGCGCGCCTGTTGGAGGCCGAGCTGGACGACGACGACGGCGAACTGATTTACGAGATCGAGCTGCTGACCCGCGACGGCGTGGTCCGTGAGCTGGAAATCGATGCCCGTTCCGGGCGCCTGCTTGAAGACGAAGTGGACGACTGATGCGCCTGTTGTTGGTGGAAGATACCGTCGCCCTGGCCGATCAACTGCTGCCGTTGCTACGGGATCACGGCTATGCGGTGGACTGGCTGGCGGACGGGCGCGATGCCCTGGTGCGGGCTCATGACGACGACTTTGATCTGGTGATTCTGGACCTTGGTCTGCCCGGACTGGATGGCCTGGAAGTGCTGAGCCGCTGGCGTCAGCAGGGGTTGGGCATGCCGGTGCTGATTCTCACCGCCCGCGATAGCTGGGCGGAGCGCGTCGATGGTCTGCGTGCCGGCGCTGACGACTATCTCACCAAACCGTTTCATCCGGAGGAGTTGCTGTTGCGGGTGCAGGCGGTGTTGCGCCGCAGTCACGGCAGCGCCAATCAGAACCGGCTACAGGCCTGCGGCTTGGAACTAGATGAAGAGCGCCAGAGCGCCTGGCTGGACGGGCGGGAAATCGAACTGACCGGTGCCGAATTCCGCATGCTGCGTTATTTCATGCTGAACCCGCGCCGCTTGTTGTCGAAAAATGCGCTTAATGAACATTTATACGACGGTGAAAGCGAACGTGACTCCAATGTGGTGGAAGTGCACATCAACCGTCTGCGCCGCAAGCTGGGCGGTGAAGTGATTCAGACCCGGCGCGGCCAGGGCTACCTGTTCACGGGGCGCGACTGAATGCGTTCCATCGGCGGCCGGCTCGGCCTCAGTTTGTTTGTCAGTTTATTGCTGGCCGGCGTGCTGGTGGGGCAGGTGGCGATCTGGTGGCTGGATCGGGAGCAGCGGCAGATCACCGCCGTGCAATTACGCGACGAAGCCGCCAGCGTGTTGGCCGCCATGGTGCCCGGTCCGGACGGCCTGGCTCTGGAGCAGACCCTGCTCGACCCGGCCTACCGCCGGCCGTTATCCGGCCGTTACTTTATGGTGCTGATCGACAACCGCCGCTGGCGTTCCCGCTCCCTGTGGGACGCCCGTCTGCCGGTGCCGGAAAGTGACGGCATGGACACCGAATTACTGGCCGGGCCGGGCGATCAGAGACTGCTGCGCTATCGCACCCGGTTCCGCCGTGACGGCCAGGATTTAACCGTGGTGGTGGCTCAGGATTACGCGCCGCAACTGGCCAATTTCCGCGATACCAAAACCGCCGCGCTGCTTGCCTGGGTAGTGGTGCTGGCGGTGCTGGCCCTGGTGCAGCAGTGGTTGATCCGGCGTGGCTTGAAACCGCTCGGGCTGGCACGAACACAGATCGAGCAATTACGCGGCGGTCGGCGGTCGGAACTGGATGAAAACGTCGCCCGCGAATTGGGCCCGCTGGTCACCGAGATCAATCGCTTGCAGCGGCATATGGAGCAGCAGTTGAACCGTTCCCGGCACGCCCTCGGTGATCTTGGCCACGCCCTGAAGACACCGCTGGCGGTGCTGCGCAACCGCTGCGATGCCGAGCTGCGTGAGCGCAGCCCGGACCTCCACGAGTTGCTGCTTGCCCAGCTTGACCAGATCGAAGCCAATGTGCGGCGCGCCCTGGGCCGCGCCCGGGTCGCGGCGGGCGCCACCGCCGCCACCCGCTTCGAACCGGGACAGGACCTGGACGCGCTGGCGGAGACCCTGCGTCGCGCTCACGATAAGCCGCTGCGGGTGCGGGTCGAAGGCGCCGGCCTGCCGCCACAGCCGGTGGAACGCAGCGACATGCTGGAATTGCTCGGCAACCTGCTGGATAACGCCTGCAAATGGGCCGCCGGAGAGGTTCGGTTGGTGCTGGATCTGGAAAGTGACGGCCGGGCACTGCGTGTGACCGTCGATGACGACGGACCCGGCATCGACCCGGCGCGCCGTGAGCAGGTGTTGCAGCGCGGCCGGCGGCTCGATCAGCGGGTGCCCGGCGATGGTCTGGGGCTGGCCATCGTTCGCGATACCGTGGCCGCCTACGGCGGTGCTCTGCGGCTCACCGACAGCCCCCTGGGCGGGCTGCGGGTGGTGCTGAGCCTGCCGCTGCCGGGCTGAATCGTGGAACTTTCGTGCCTCGTTGTTCTCCACTCCTGAACGGTTTCAATAATAGGAGAAGGGATCATGCGCCTCGTTCCATCGTTGCTGGCGCTGTTTGCGCTGGGCTTTGCCACCCAGGCGGCGGCCGCCGACAAGCCCGCTTTTGACGCCCGCTTGAGCGGGTACGACTACCCCTATCCGGTCCACTCCCTGTCGTTGGAAAGCCAACGGCAAGACCTGGAAATGGCCTACATGGATGTCCACCCGGAAAACCCCAACGGCGACACGGTGCTGTTGCTGCACGGCAAGAATTTTTCCGGCGCCTATTGGGCGACCACCATCGAACGCCTGACCAAAGAGGGGTATCGGGTGGTGGTGCCCGACCAGATCGGTTTCGGTAAATCCAGCAAACCGGCGCATTTCCAGTATTCTTTCCAGACGCTGGCGGATCACACCCGCACGCTGCTGGATGAGTTGGATGTGGATAGCGCCACGGTGATGGGACATTCCATGGGCGGTATGCTGGCGACCCGTTTCGCACTGATGTTCCCGCAACACAGCGACGCTTTGGTGCTGGTCAACCCGATCGGCCTGGAAGACTGGCGCAAAGACGTGCCCTGGCAGTCCGTGGACGCCTGGTACCAGCGCGAGCTGGGCAAAACGCCGGAGGATGTTAAAAACTACATGACCAAGGCTTACTTCGACGGCCAGTGGAAGAACCGCTACCAGCCGCTACTCACCCTTCAGCAGGGCTGGCTGCGTGGCCCCGACTATAAGCGCATCGCGTGGAACTCAGCACTGCACTACGACATGATTTTCAACCAGCCGGTGGTCTACGAGTTTTCCGAAGTGAAAGCGCCGACCCTGCTGATTATCGGCACCCGTGATCGCACTGCTCTGGGCCGCAACCGCGCCCCGGAAGACGTGCGCGACCAGCTCGGCCGCTACGACCAGCTCGGCGCCCGCACCGCCAAAGCCATCCCCAACGCCAAACTGGTGGAGCTGGAAGGTATCGGCCACGTGCCCCAATACGAAGCGTTTGAAAACTACATCGAGGCGCTCACCGACTTCCTGTCGGCGCAGCGCTAACGGGCTGTGGGAGCGGGCCTCGCCCGCGAAAGGGAGCGAAGCTCCCGGCGGGATACCAGAGGCCGCTCAAAAGGCAGTACAAACCACCCTCTCTGGAATCCCGCGGGGCAACCTTTGCCGGCCTTTCGCTTGCAGGCAAGCTCCCACAAACCCGGCTTCGTAGCGCCCCTTGAGGCTGGCACCAAGACCGAACCGAGCTACGGAGTCCGCACGGCGGCCAGCATCAAGGCCACCGCCTGGTCGCTGACCGCCTCCATGTCTTGCTGATCCACATAGATGCCGTCCAGCAACAATCGGCACAGGCCGTGCAGCGTGGCCCAACTGGCCTGGGCGACGCGCAGTGGGTCGGCGCCGCCGGGCAGGGCGGCGGCGCCGAGGCCGTCCGCGTCCAGTTTTTCAACGTAACGCCGAAAACAACCGTGGGCCACCCGGGTCAGGGAATCGGTGGGCCGGCCGGCTTTCCAAAGCGTGCGCCCGAACATCAGTTCGTACTGCTCCGGATCATCGCTGGCGAAGCGCAGATACGCGCGCACGAAACGGCGCAGCCCGGGCTCCGGGTCGTCGGCCTGGAACGACACGTGCTCCATCAGACCGTCGAGTTGGCGGAAACCGTTCTCGGCCAGTGCGCAGAGCAGAGCGTTTTTATCTTCGAAGTGATGATAGGGGGCAGTGCGGGATACCCCGGCGCGTTCCGCCAGCCGTCGCAGGGAGAGCCCCTCCACGCCTTGCTCGCGCAACAGCATCGCCGCCTCACGCAGCAGCGCGGCGCGTAAATCCCCGTGATGGTAGCGGCCCGCTTGCGGCATGTGGTTTTCCCGCCTTCGATGGTGGCTGAACGGATCTTGACAGCGTCAAAATAGCATCCTATCTTGACGGCGTCCAGATTGTAGCCAGGCGGCCACGTTTCGCGACTTTTCACGGCCCGCCCAGCCCACACAGGAGAACACCATGGCGGCCAACGGTTATTCCCATCTGCTTTCCCCCCTGGATTTGGGGCACACTCAGCTCAAGAACCGGGTGATCATGGGGTCCATGCACACCGGTCTCGAAGACCGTTTTTGGCAGTATCCCAAACTGGCCGCCTATTTCGCCGAGCGGGCCCGGGGCGGGGTGGCGCTGTCGGTAACCGGTGGCATCAATCCCAACCGCCATGGCTGGTTTTACCCGCTTTCCGGGACCTTCAACAGCAAGCTGGATGTGCGCAATCACCGTAAAATCACCGAGGCGGTGCATCGCGAAGGTGGCAAGATCGCCCTGCAGGTGCTGCACGCCGGTCGCTACAGTTACCACCCTTTTTCGCGCTCCGCGTCGGCGATCAAAAGCCCGATCAATCCGTTCAAGCCCAAGGCCATGAGCACCCGCGAAGTGCGGTCCACGGTCAAGGATTTCGCCCGCACCGCGGAATTAGCCAAGCAAGCCGGTTATGACGGCGTGGAGATCATGGGCTCCGAAGGCTATTTGATTAACCAGTTCACCGCGCCGCGCACCAACCGGCGCACCGACGAGTACGGCGGCAGCGCCGAGAACCGGCGTCGCTTTCCGGTGGAGATCGTGGAAGAAACCCGTCGCCGCTGCGGTGAGGATTTCATCATCATGTATCGCCTCTCGGTGATCGATCTGGTGCCCGACGGCAGCACCCGCGAGGAAGTGCTCGATCTGGCGAGAGCGATAGAGAAAGCCGGCGCCAGCCTGATCAACAGCGGCATTGGCTGGCACGAAGCGCGGGTGCCCACCATCGTTACGTCGGTGCCTCGCGGCGCCTTCGCCGAGGTCACGCGGCAAGTTAAGGATGTGGTCTCGATTCCGGTGGTGGCTTCCAACCGTATTAATCATCCGGATATCGCCGAGCAGATTATCGCCAGTGGGCAGGCGGACGCGGTGTCCATGGCTCGCCCGTTGCTGGCGGATGCGGAGTTCGTCAACAAAGCCGCCGAAGGCCGCACCGACGAGATCAATATCTGCATTGCCTGTAACCAAGCCTGTCTGGACCACACTTTCGAGCTTAAGCGGGCGTCCTGTCTGGTCAATCCGCGTGCCTGTCATGAAACCGAGCTGGTTTACCTGCGTACCGCCACGCCAAAGAAAGTGGCGGTGGTGGGCGCTGGCCCCGCCGGGCTCGCCTGCGCCACGGTGGCGGCGGAGCGCGGCCATGATGTGACGCTGTTCGATCAGGCCGGCGAGATCGGCGGCCAGTTCAATATGGCCAAGGTGGTGCCCGGCAAGGAAGAGTTCCACGAAACCCTGCGTTACTTCCAAAAGCGTATTGAACGCACGGGCGTGAAGCTCGCGCTCAATCGCCGGGTGGACAGCAACGAGCTGGAGCAGGAAGGCTTTGAGGAAATCGTCATCGCCACCGGGGTGACGCCGCGGCTGCCGGGCATCGCAGGCATCGACCACGCCAAGGTGGTGTCCTATGTCGATGTGCTGCGCGGTAAAGTCGAGGTGGGCGGCCGCGTGGCGATCATCGGCGCCGGTGGTATCGGTTTCGATGTCGCCGAGTTTCTGGCCGAAGCGCCCCGGGATGGCGCACAGCCGCTTCCGGAATGGTTGGCGGAATGGGGTGTGGATTTCAACGCCGAGACCCGTGGCGGCCTGGTGGAGAAGCACCCGGAAACCCCGGCGCGGCATATCTATCTGCTGCAGCGCAAGGAAAGTACACCGGGTAAAGACCTGGGCAAAACCAGCGGCTGGGTGCATCGCGCTACCCTCAAACACCGCAATGTTGAAATGTTGCCCGGTTGCAGCTACGACCGCATCGACGACCACGGCCTGCACATCACGCAGAACGACAAACAAGGTTTGCTGGACGTGGACCAGGTGGTGATTTGCGCCGGCCAGGAATCGTTGCGCGAGCTCTACCAGGAACAGGCCGCCAACCACCACCTGATCGGCGGCGCCGACCTGGCCGCAGAACTGGACGCCAAGCGCGCCATCAAACAAGGCTCGGAGCTTGCCGCGCGGCTGTAGCCGCGGGCTTGTAGGAGAGGACTTGTAGGAGCGGGCCTTGCCCGCGAAAGGCCGGCAAAGCCGGTCGGCAGGATTCCAGAGAGGGTGTTGGTTCCCTGGTTATCCAAGTCTCTGGGATCCTGCCGGGTGGCTAAAGCCACCCTTTCGCGGGCCGGGCCCGCTCCCACAAGGCGCGCCTCCCACAAGGTGGTTTTTATTTTAGCTCTTTGGAAGTCAGGCCCAGGACGCGGCGGGCGATGATCAGCTTCTGGATTTGCTGGGTGCCTTCAAAGATGTCGAGAATCTTCGAATCCCGCGCCCACTTTTCCAGCAATTCGTCCTCGGTATAGCCCACGGAGCCGGCCAGCTCCACGCACTTGAGGGTGATGTAATTGCCGACCCGACCGGCCTTGGCCTTGGAGATCGACGCTTCCACGGAGTTGGATTGTTTGTTGTCGGCCATCCAGGCGGCTTTCATCGCCAGCCAGTAGGCGGATTCCCATTCCGCTTCCATGCGATACAGCTCCGCCTCGGCGGCGCTGGCGTTGTCCACCGGCTTGCTGTAGTCGTAGTTGATCGCGTCGTCGAGCAATTCGCGGGTGCGTTCCAGTGACGCCCTGGCCACGCCCAGCGCGAAGCAGGCCACCAGCGGGCGGGTGTTGTCGAAGGTCTCCATGACACCACCGAAACCCTGGGTATCCACTTCCGGGTTGCCGAGCAGATTTTCCTTGGGGACCCGGCAGTCGCTGAAGTTGATCGCGGCGGTGTCCGAGGCGCGGATGCCCAATTTCTTTTCCAGACGCGCCAGTTCCATGCCCGGCGTGCCCCATTCCACCACGAAGGATTTGATTGCCGCGCGGCCCAGCTTGGGGTCCACGGAGGCCCACACCACCACGCAATCGGCGCGTTCACCGGAGGTGACGTAGATTTTCTCGCCGTTCAACAAGTAGTGGTCGCCGTCTTCCTTGGCGGTGGTGCGAATCGCCGCCGAGTCGGAACCGGCGCCGGGCTCGGTGATCGCCATGGCCGCCCATTTGCCTTTGAAGCGCTGCAATTGTTCGTCGCTGGCCACCGCCGCGATGGCGGCGTTACCCAGACCCTGGCGCGGCATGGCGAGCAGGAAACCGGTGTCGCCGTAACAAAATTCCAGCGCGCCCAGACAGGTCATCATATTGGCGCCGTTTTTGACGCCGCCGTCTTGCTGGACTTTGCCTTTGCCGGTTTGGCTGGCACCGGCGGAGTTGGCCGGGTCGCCTTCATTAAAGCCGTCCAGAACCGACGCCACCATATCCAATTCCTTGGGACGCTGGTGTTCGGCGCGGTCATACTTACGCGAAATGGGGCGGAACGTGTTCAGTGCCACCTGTCGGGCGTTGTTGATCACCGGTTTGAATTTTTTCGGAATCTCGATGTTCATACGATTTGTTCCATTTCAGGTCCGGGCATTACAGATGCAGGCCGCCGAAGGCAACGCCAACAGCGCGCAGATCGCGGTACCATCGCTCCACCGGATACTCGTGAGTAAAGCCGTGGCCGCCCAGTAACTGGACGCCGTCGGTACCGATTTGCATCGCTTTGTCTTTCACCAGGGTGCGAGCCAAATGGGTTTCGCGCTGGAACGGTTTGCCCTGTTCCGCCCGGCACACCGCCCGGTAGGTGAGCATGCGCATGGCGTCCAGCTCAATGGCGATGTCGGCGATCATAAACGCCACCGCCTGGCGATGGCTGATCGGCTCGCCGAACGCTTTCCGTTCGTTGCAGTAAGGCACTACGTAATCCAGCACCGCCTGGGCGGTGCCGATGGCGAGCGTGCACCAGGCGAGCGTGCCCAGGTCGATGAACTCGCGATAATTGAAATCGTCGTCGCCTAAGCGGTTCGCCGCCGGCACCCGTACTTTGTCCAGCAGCAGCGGGCGTTGACCGCTGGCACGAATGCCCATGGCCGGGTCCTCGCCGGCGCTCAAGCCGTTGCTGCCGCCTTCGACAATGAAGACCGCCGGGCCGTCGTCGGTGGCGGCGGCGATCAGGAACAGTTCCGCTTCGGCGGCCAGGGGCACCAGGGATTTTTCACCGCTGATCAGCCAATCGTCGCCGTCGCGGGTGGCGGTGGTGCGTGGTGTCATGGGATCGAACAGCGGGCGCGGTTCGCACACCGCGATAGTGGCCAGCGGCGCATTTTCATCGGCGAAGCTGGGCAGGTACTTGTCCTGCTGCAAGGCCGAGCCCCAACGTGTAAGCGCGTTCGCCACACCCATCGGCGCCAGAATCGCCACCGCCTGGCCCATATCGCCGCGCGCCAGTTCCTCGGCCACCAGCATGCTGGTTACGGTGGAACGCTCGGCGGCGGCGCCGCCCAGGGTTTCCGGAACCGCGAAGAAATTCAAACCCAGCTCGCGAGCCTGGCCCAGCACCGCGTCACCGGTTCGTTGTTCGGCGTCGGCCTGCTCGGCGTTTGCCTGCAGGATGTCGGAGGCGAAAGCGCGCACGCTGTCGCGGATCATTTGTTGTTCGTCGGTGATGCCGAGATCGAACAGTCCGGTGGTATGGCCGGGGGCGTCGAGGCGCTCGGGCTTATCGGACGGCGTGCCGGATTTGAACGCCCGGGCGCTGGTGGTGATCACCTGGAAACCGCCTTTGGTCAGGCGGTACGCGAGCCGTTCCGCGGTGTGGCGCATTCCCAGACGGTCCAGCATGGATGAGCCGGCCAGACGGTTGAGTGCGCTCAGGGCAAGGCCGATTGCGTCTTTCGCCATGATCTCTTCCCGTTATCAGTAGTAACCAATGAGGGTCGATTATCAGGCAGATCGGAGCAGTCTCATTGACTCCCTTGCCTTTTGCGAATGGCGAAGCGGCCACCGGCTGTTTCTACGGCCAATCAATCACGTTGATCGCGCTTTAGCGGGGAGCGCGGTGCTCTCCTCTCTATCGCGGCCCGCTGTGCCGGACCCTCTGCCCCTCTGCGGAGCGAGTTTTGTGCGAGCGGGCCTAGCCCGCGAAAGGGTGGCTTTGGCCACCCGGCGGGATCCCAGAGACGCCTCTAAAAACAGTATAAGCAACGTCTCTGGGATCCTGCCTTGCCGGCCTTGCCGGCCTTTCGCTTGCAAGCAAGCTCCCACAAATCTTGCCCCGCGTCCCCGATGGAGCATCCCGGCTCAATAGGAAACCATATTCCCGCTAATGCGCGATGAACCACAAAAAAAGGGGCCGGCGGATGCCGGCCCCTTTTTCGAGGGATGAAACGCTGTGCGACTTAGTTGTTGTCGTACTGCGCTTCCTCGGTGGTGGCCTTCATGATCGCTTCCACGCGACGGTTTTGAGCGCGGCCGTCACGAGTGCCGTTGTCGGCAATCGGCTTGGCTTCGCCATAACCTTCGGTGGTGATGCGGCCGGCATCGATGCCGAACTCATCGACCATGACGCGTTTCACCGCGTCGGCACGTTTCTCGGAAAGCTGCTTGTTATAAGCGGCTGAACCGGTGCTGTCGGTGTGACCTTCAAGTACCAGATCGGCGGAAGGATACTGGTACATCTGGTCGCTCAGACCTTCCAGTTCCGGGTAGGAGGTTTCACGAACTTCGGCTTTGTCGAGACCGAACTCAACGTACAGGGTTTCGCGAACGTCCTTGGTCAGGTATTCCTGACAACCTTTCTCGTCAACTTTGGCGCGTGCCGGGGTGTCCGGGCACTCGTCCTTGCTGTTGACGACACCATCGCCGTCGTCGTCCAGTTCACAACCCTGGGCGTCGACGCGGGCACCGGCGGGGGTGCCGGGGCAGCGGTCGTTGGCATCCGGCACACCGTCACCGTCGCTGTCGGTGGCGGTTTCGGTGACCGGCTCCGGTTCCGGCTGGTCGTCGTATTGCGCGCCTACCAGAACGTTAAGGGCGGCGTAGACCTGGCCGTCCCAGCGTTCGGTGCGGAAGCTATAAGTGGGGCGTGCACCCACGTCGATCAGGAAGTTGTCGGCCAGCGCGGTTTGTACACCGAACTCCATGCCGCCAATGGTTTCCTTGAAGTCGCGGTCGCTTTCGCCGTCGAACTCGGTGCGGGTTTCGCCGGCACCCAGACCCACGTAGGTTTCAATCGGGCCGTCGCTGTTGAAGTGACGACGCAGACTGGCGAAGTTGTTGCGCAGATAAACCTGGCCGCTGTTGGTGGCCATGTTGTTGCGCTCGTACCAAGCCTGTACGGACCAGTCTTCGCTGAAGCGATAACCGATCTGGGCGCCGGGCAGGGTGACGGTATCGTTGGCGAAAGCGTTGTCGGTGATATAACCGTCGCCTTCGTAGTGATCACCGATGTCCAGCCAGCTCTGGCCGATGTGACCACCCAGGTAGAAATACCGATCCGGGATAGTGTCCTCAGCAACGGCCGTCGTGGCCACGGCTAATGAGGCGCAAGCGATGCTGGATGCGAGAAAGCGTTTGGCGTCCATAGCTCCTTCCTTGTTTTTTAGTAGGCAGAAATTCAGCATCCGCAGTTTTGCTTGCTGGAACAAAACTGTAAATGCCGGTATTGAGTTTAATAAACAAATTTACAAAGGAGCGGCAAGAAAGGTGAGCAAAAGAATATTTTTTGTAAAAAGTAGGCTTTTTTTGTTAGGCGGGGCTGATGCTTAAGTGTTACCCGGAGGTATCGGCGGTGCGGTGTTCGTTACGGCTCTGATACAGGGCGTAATCGGCTTCGTTGAGCAGAGCGTTGAGGCGGCGGCCACTGTTCTCGGTGCAGGCCGCGCCAATGCGGATTTCAAAGCTGGCCAGGCCTTCGTCGGTCTGGATCTGGATGCTGGCGGTCAAAGAGCGCAATCCTTCCGCCATATGCAGGGCATCGGGGTAGTCGGTGTGCGGAAGAACCAGTAAAAACTGGGCGCCGTCGATGCGGCCGAACAGGTCGCTTTCACGAATTTTATCGCGAATACGTTCAGAAAAAATACGTAATAGCCGGTCGCCGGTATGGCGTCCGTACTGATCGGCGATATCGACGAAGTCGACGATGTCCACCAGCAGAATGGAAACCGGGTGATCGTGGCGCTGGCTGAGAGAAAGTTCACGCTCCAGCATGCTCATCAGATGGGGCCGGTTGAACAACCCGGTGAGGTGATCCTCGCGGGCCTGTTGGCGCAGACCGCGATTGTCCCGTGTGACCGCGGCCAGGCGGGCGAGCAGGGGATAGCACAAAGGCGGCAGCAACAGCAGCGGGATCAGCAGTGCCAAGGACAAGGCCGCCAGCCAATCCCGCTGGCCGGTGAGCAACACACCCACGGCGGTGATCAACAGAGAGACCAGCAAGCCGATCAGAGTGAACGCGGCGGTCAGACGCAAGGCGAAGAAGCGGTCGGTATTACGAACCGGTGTGTAGTGGCTGAAGCGACCTTCCGGTGCACTGGCCATTAACGCCCCCCACGGCATGGATTCTTTGACTTTGGTGAATGGCAAGTATCCGGCCTCGCGGGCGAGGGTGCAAGCGATCGGCGGGGCGCGCGGAATCAGGGCTGGCTGGCGTCTCCAGTGGAAAGCAGCGCTTCCTTGAGGTTGTCGGAATAAGGGTCGTCACCGAACCAGATGGAGAAATAGGCCTGGGCGAACGTCTTACCCTGTTCGGCGGCCAGTTTTTCACCATTGAGGCGCAGAACCATGGACTGGTCGCGGTCGTAATCCAGGGTATAGCGGTCGCCGTCGCGGGTGGTGCGGTAGTGACTGTTGAAGGCGTCGATGCGCTTTTCCAGTTGCGCGAAGTCTGATTCGCTCAAATTTCGTTCGATCATTTTGCGCGCCGCTTTGGCGAAGGCATCGCCGGGGACTTCACGGTTATAGCCGAAGGCCAGTCGCATGGGCGGTGCGAGCGGGTCCCGGGCGCCACAATCCTGCCGGTACAGTGAAGCCTGGCCGACGTTGAAGAACTTTAACGCCTTTACGTTGGCGGTGGAGCACTGGCTCATGGCCTGGAAATCGCCGGCGCCGGCCACGCCGTGAAACGCCAGACTCAACAGTACGAGGGAGACGATGTTCACGGATGCTCGCGCAGCCATCGGCTGAAACCTCCCACGATCGGCAGTTGTTGGTCCAGGCCCTGGCTACTGTCCCAGAAATCCTGATGAAAAATGACTTTGCCCTGGTCGTTGAAGCGCAGTTGGGAAATGCCGATGGTGCGCACGTCCCGCTCACTGCCCAGAATCGAGAAGCGGGTTTGCATGATCCATTGCAGGAAAACATTGTCGCCCTGATGCCAGCGGTTCTGTATCTCCAGGCTCATGTAATCGAGGCGCTCGGCGGTTTTCAACAGGTGGCTTTTCAACTTTTCCCGTTCATAGAGGGTCGACAAGGTGTCATTGAAATAGATCCGCTCGGCGTAAACCTGTTCCAGGTTGGCCTTGATATAGTCGCCGTTCAGTGGCGAATAGAGCGAAACAAAGCGCTCCACCGCTTGATCGGGGACGTTTGCAGCGCCGGCGCGGTCACGTACCGCCTGCTCATAAAGATGGGAATAGCCGGAATGTTCGTCGGCACGACTGGCGCAGCCGGTAATGGCGAACAGAAGCAGAGCAATTAGCGGTAGCGGATGTGATCTCATGGTGGCCAATCTCCGCCACCTCCGGTGAATCGACCGTGAAGCCGGTTCACAGGGTATTGACGGGGCGCGGCCCAAGCTCGCTCCATGAATAAAACGTTCGCCGCCCTGGCGATTAATTTCGTGGGATTCCAGGTGCTTTGGTTTGTCGCCGTTTACGGCGCCGCCGGAGGTTGGGGGTGGGCCGCCTGGTTGGTTCTGGTGGTGATGCAACTGGGGGTCTGGACACTTAATCGGCGTTGGCGTCGGGATATCTCTCTGCTGGCCGCCGGCGCGGCGGCTTGCATCCTGTTCGAACCGGTCTGGCTGGCGACCTCTTTTCTTGAATACGTGGATTGGCCCCGGCGTTGGCTGGCGCCTGCCTGGATCTGGGCCTTGTGGCTAGGGTTCGCGGTCAGTTTCAACTACTGCCTCGCCTGGCTTCGTTCGAAGTTGTGGCTGGCGGCGCTGTTTGGCGCTGTCGGCGGTGTATTCTCGGTCACGGTGGGAATCAATTTCGGCGCCGCCAGCACGCCCCAGGGCTGGTGGCCGTTGGCGCTCAGCTACGCCGCCGTATGGGCGGCGGTGGTGCCCGCGCTGGCCTATCTGGCGCGCCGTCTCGACGAGGAGCAGGAGAGTTATGCCTGAGATTCTGGTTTTCAGCCTGGTGCTGTTGTTGATGGTTTTCACGCTGGCCTGGGCGGTGCAGTGGCGCAACGGCAACGCCGGTTATGTGGATGTGGCCTGGACCTTCGGCACCGGCCTGACCGGTCTGGCGTATCTGTTGGCCGGCGATGGCGATTCGCTGCCCCGTATCGCCGCCGGACTGCTATTGCTGCTTTGGTCGGTGCGTCTGGGCAGCCATATTTTCCGCCGGGTTAGCGGTGAAGGCAGCGAGGACGGGCGCTACGCCGCCATGCGCGAACGCTTGGGTAAAGTCACTCAGCCGGTGTTTCTGGTGGTGTTCTGGCTGCAGGCGGGCCTCGCCTGGGCCTTTTCGCTGCCGTTCTGGATGATCGGCGGCCAGCCTGACTTCCGGCCGCCGTTGCTGGTGCTGGGCGTGATCGTGGGACTGGTCGCGATCTTCGGCGAGGCGGCCGCCGATCGGCAGTTGTCACGCTTTAAAGCGCGCCCGGACAGCAAGGGAAAGACCTGCCGGCAGGGGCTGTGGCGCTATTCACGGCACCCCAATTATTTCTTTGAATGGCTGCATTGGTTGAGTTATCCGTTGATCGCCGTGGGCGCCGCCCAGGCGGGCTGGCTGTGGTTGCTGCCGGTGGCCATGTTCTTGTTTTTGTGGTTCGTCACCGGTATTCCGCATACCGAAAAACAGGCTTTGAAGTCCCGTGGTGACGATTACCGCGAGTATCAGCGCACCACCAGTCCCTTTATCCCCTGGAGACCTGCTTCATGATTATTCGTTTGGCGGAGTCCGGCCTGATTCCGGATCTCGTGGTACGCGCCGGTATTCGCCATTTGCTGGGCAAGCGCCTGGCTCAAGAGCAACGGCAGCCCCAGGACCAGGATGCCCTGTTGGCATCATTGGCCGAAGGGCCGGTGGCGGTGGCTCAGGACGAGGCCAACGAGCAACACTATGAGGTGGACTCTCGTTTTTACCAGCAAGTGCTGGGGCCGCACCTTAAATATTCCAGCGCTCTCTGGCCCCGAGGTTGCGATTCACTGGGCGCCGCGGAAGAGGCGATGCTGGCGCTCACTTGTGAACGTGCCGAGCTCGATAACGGTCAGGAAATTCTTGAACTGGGATGTGGCTGGGGGTCGCTGACGCTTTGGATGGCGGCTCATTATCCGGGCAGTCGCGTTACCGCGGTGAGTAACTCGGCCACCCAGAAAGAATGGATCATGGCCCGCGCCGTGGAGCGCGGTCTCGACAACGTCCGGGTGATTACCGCCGATGTCACCGTTTACGCGCCCGAACAGCCCTTTGACCGGGTGGTGTCGGTGGAGATGTTCGAGCATATGCGCAATCACCGGGAGCTGATGCGACGCACCCGCGATTGGCTCAAGCCCGGCGGTAAGTTGTTCGTGCACGTATTCTGCCATCGTGACCTGACCTATTTGTTCGAAACCGAAGGTGAGAGTAACTGGATGGGCCGTTACTTTTTCACCGGTGGCATGATGCCCGCCTATGATTGGCTGCCGCGTTGCGCGGACAGCCTTACCCTGCAACAGCAATGGGCGGTGAACGGCACTCACTATGGTCGTACCCTGGAAGCCTGGTTGGCGCTCGCCGACCGCGAGCGCAAGGCGCTGATTCCGTTATTGGAGGAGTGTTACGGTTCCGGCCAGGGGGCGCTGTGGCTGCAGCGTTGGCGGATGTTTTTCATGGCCTGCGCCGAACTGTTCAATTATGGTGAGGGCGAAGAGTGGTTCGTGGCTCACTATTTGTTTAGCCGGGACTGAGGCCGAATGGGGCTTATTGCTTGATGGTTGATTAATGAGAGCGGCATGACGCGTAAAGGTGTTCAGCATCGCCTTACCAGGGTTTTTTTAATTCAGATTCTGTTCATCAGTTTCGCCACCGTGTTCGGTGTCTGGGCGACCGCTCAGATCATTGAGCAAGTGCTGGTGAAGGAAGCGCTGATGAAAGAGGCGGATCATTATTGGGGTCTTTACCAAGAAGACGATGATTTTCCCCGTCCCAATACCCGGCATTTGCTCGGATTGCTGGAGGACCCGGACAGCCAGGACGAGATCCCCGACATGCTTGCCGCGCGCCCGGACGGCTATCAGCGCGTCAAAGTGGGCAATGAGAACCCGATCGTCTATATCGAACGCCGCGGTGACGCACGGCTCTACCTGATTTTCGACGAAAAACGAGTCTCCGTGCTGGCCTTTCTGTTCGGCATTTTGCCGCTTACCGCGGTGCTTCTGGTGATTTATCTGACGTCTTTTCTGGGCTGGCGCAAATCCCGTGCTCTGGTGTCGCCCTTGGTGCAGTTATCGGAAACCCTGCGGCACGCTAATCTGCACGACCCGGTGGAGGCGCGCCCGGATTTCAGCCAGGTGGAAGCCGAGGCGGGCAGCGAGGCCAGTGTGTTGATGGCGGCGCTGGACGCCTATGCGGACCGGTTGTTGCGGTTCGTGGAACGGGAGCGGCAGTTCACCCGGGACGCCAGCCACGAGCTGCGCACGCCGCTGGCGGTGTTCCGCGCCAATCTTGAGTTGCTCACCAAGCAGATCGGGGACCGACCCAACATCGGCCGCATGTCGGACACCGTGGACGATATGGAAGCGCTGGTGGAAACCCTGTTGTTGCTGGCGCGTACCGAACAGCAATCGGTCCACGAAGAGGAACTGGTGGTCAATGACGTGGCGGTGAATTTGCTCGACCGGCTGCAACCGCTGGCGGAGCGCAAACAGATCCGCCTTCAGGTGAAGCAAACCGCGCTGCTGACGCTGGTCAGCTCGGAAACGGTGCTTAATATCGTGTTCACCAACCTGGTCCGCAACGCCATCAATTACAGTGGCTCCGGGCAGGTTACTATCGTCGTTGCCAAGGATGCGGTGCATGTGGTCGATACCGGCGCCGGTATGGACAGCCGCGAGCTGGAACGTTTTCTGCAGCCGTTTGAGCGCGGTGACAACAAGGAAGGCGGCCATGGCCTGGGCCTGGCGATCGTGCAGCGCCTGTGCGAGCGTTTTGGCTGGCACCTGGACGTGGCCAGCCAACCGGGCAAGGGCACCGAGGTGCGCGTACGCTTTCGCTAACGGGCCCGCTTGCCGACCCGCCAAGAGTAGCGTTTCAGTGCACCGCGCCGCCGTCGGCGATCATCTGCGGCTGCATCACGCCTTCGCACTCCGCCAGCGATTCCGATTCGCAGCGCATCAGGATTCCTTTGGCGTTAAGCGCATCCAGCAGCCGGTCGCGCACCGGGGTGGCGCAAGCGGGGGTGTTTTCCGGCAACAGAACCGCGAATTGGTCGGCGCCGAGATAGGCGGCCATGTCCTGATGGCGAATCAACGCGGCGATGGAGTCGGCCACCATTTGGCGATTGTCGTCATTCAGCGTGGCGCCGTACACTTTCAATACCGTGGCGCTGAGGCCGTAGGCGCGGCAACGCTGGCGTTCGCCGTCAAGAATACGCAGCCAGCCGGTGTCGTCGAGCAGCCCGGTTTCCGGGTCCTTGCTGTCTTCCTCGAAAAACTCCGCCACCCGTTGCTGATCCAAACCGGCCAGATTCCACACTAACGCGGTTTCCAGCAAGCGGGTCTGGCGCTGCAGAGCGGTTTGCACCCGGTCATGGTCCAGGTCGGGGCGCGGCTCCGGGTTCAGGGCGCAGAGCGTGCCGAATAACGAACCGCTGTGGTCGCGCAATGGCAGGCCCACATAGGCGCTGATCGGCAGTTGGTCGGTAATGGGTGCGTTCCGGTAGGCTTCTTCCCGGGTGACATCCGGGCATATCAAAGGGCCCAGATCGTTGACGCGGCGGTGGCAGATGCTGTCCCGCCAGGCGAGCATATCGCCCTGGGACAGGTCATAGCCCGTGCCGCAGACATTCAGTAGCAACCAGTCTTCTCCACGGCGGCGTGTGAGAAACCACATCGCCATGCCGAACCGTGACTGCAGATCAAGCAGTTGGGTATCGACGAATTCCGTGAAGGAGTGTGTTTTCCCCCAAAGCATATAATTGTTATCGCGTATCACGTGAATGGCGCCGCCATTCTGTGCCCGCTATGGACAGTCCGCAAGGGGGGCGGACTGCCATCATTCGTTACGTGGTGGGCGAATGCTGAAGCCGACGCCGGGCAGGGTTTCCAACAAGGCGTCGTTAAACGGTTTGTCCACCGCTTTGCGCAGGTTGTACAGGTGGCTGCGCAGGGCGTCGGAATCCGGTACCAAATCGCCCCAGAGCTCGTGTTCAAGCTGCTCGCGGCTGACCACCTTGGGGGATTCGCGCATCAGAATGCGCAATATGCGGAACGCCGTGGGCGACAGCTTGAGCAACTGACCTTCGCGGCGGACTTCCTGCCGGGAAGGGTCAAGTTGCAAATCGGCCACGGTGAGCAGGTTGGGGGCCACTTCACGCCGCTCGCGCCGTACCAGCGCCTGCACCCGGGCCACCAGTTCCGGCAGGGCGAAGGGTTTGACGATGTAATCGTCGCCGCCGCGGGCAAAGCCTTCCAGCTTGTCGTCGAGCTGATCGCGGGCGGTCATGAAGATCACTGGCGTGTCCAGGGCAAGCTCTTTGCGCAAATACTGGCAAAAGCTGTAACCGTCTTCGCCGGGCAACATCACATCCAGAACCAGAATGTCGTAATGATGTTCCTGGACCAGGGTGCGGGCCAGGGTGGTGTCACTGGCGTAATCCACCAGCGCGCCTTCTTGTTCCAGAAATTCGACCACGGTTTGCGCCAGTTGGCGGTGATCTTCAACCAGCAAAACGGAAAGATTTTTCACAGTGTCGCCTCCTATGCCTTTCCGTATAGTCTCCCTGTCAGCGTCAAGAAGCCGTCAATCATCATCACGTGATCGCGCGAAATAAGCACGCGCCGCTTGATTCACCCGTGGCGCCAGCCTCAGCGAGGCGATCATGGTCGGCAGCGCCATCAGGGCGTACATGCTGTCCACCACCTTGATCACCGTGCTCAGAGACGCCACCGCGCCCAGCACCACCAGGCCCAGATACACCCACACATAATGGTGCTGGTGGCGGGCGCCGATCAGAAAGCCCAGACATTTGCTGCCGTAATACCAGAAGGTGAAAACGGTACTCAGGCTGAGCACGCCCACCAGCACCGCCAGAATCACCGCGCTGTAATCCAGGAACAATGTATTGAATGCGTTCACGGTGAGGGACACGCCGTTGTCGTCGCCGCTGCTCCACACGCCGCTGATCAGAATCACCAGGGCGGTACAGGTACACACGATCAGAGTGTCGATAATCGGCCCGAGCATCGCCACCATGCCTTCGCGCACCGGTTCGCGGGTGCGCGCGGCGCCGTGCGCCATGGCCTCGGTGCCGATGCCCGCCTCATTGGAAAACGCCGCCCGCCGGATGCCGGTGATGATCACCGCCCCCAGCACGCCGCCGGCGGCGGCCTCGCCGGTGAAGGCATCACGCACGATCAGGGTGAGCGCCGGCCAGACCTGGTCCGCGTGCAACACCAGCACGGTGGCGGTGAGCAGCAAATAGCCGGCGATCATGGCCGGCACCAGCACCCCGGTGACACGGCCTACCCGCGGCAGTTTGCCGGCTACCACGGCGAGAACCACGGCGGCCAGAAATACCCCGAACAGCAGATCGAACAGGAAATGGTCGTCCGCGCCGGTCCACCCGGCGGGTATCGCGATGGCCTCGCGAATGATCTCGGTGAGTTGATTGACCTGGAAAATCGGCATGGTGCCGAGCAGGCCGGCGAAGGCGAAGAAATAAGCCAGCGGTCGCCAGCGTGGGCCCAGCGCTTCACGGATAATGTACATGGGGCCGCCCTGGAGCGTGCCTTCGCTGTCGCGGCCCCGGTACATTACCGCCAGGGTGCAGGTATAGAACTTGGTGGCGATGCCGAGAATCGCGCTCACCCACATCCAGAAAATGGCGCCGGGTCCGCCCACCGAAATGGCCACCGCCACCCCGGCCACATTGCCCATGCCCAGCGTGCCGGACAGCGCGGTACTCAACGCCTGGAAATGGGATAAAGTGCCCTCGTCTTTATTGTCCGCCGGGCGGAACAGCAGACGCAGGCCGTCGGGCAGGTGCCGGTAGGGCAGCAACCGGGAATAGATCAAAAAGAAAAGGCCCCCGCCGACCAGCAGGGTGACCAGAGGTGGGCCCCACAGAAAACCCACCAGGGACGCCAGCGCCGCGTCCAGTCGTTCGTAAAAGTCGTTCATGGAGAGCCAGACTAGCAGGGTCGCCCCGGTTCGTCAGGTGACAACGCTTCCGTGGCGCGCTAATCCCGCAGCGCGCCGACGCGGGCAAAGCGCTGGCGATAATGGCTCGGCGACAGCCCGGTGTGGCGCTTGAACAGCCGCGAAAAGCTGCTCACATCCTGATAGCCCACCTGCTCCGCCAGATGGCTGAGATTGGTCGCCCCCCGTTCCAGCATTTTGCGTGACGCTTCGATCCGCACCCGCTGCAAATACTGCAGCGGCGGCTCGGCCAGGGCGCTGGTGAAGCGCCGCTGCAACTGTCGTGGGCTCAGGTGAACCCGTTCAGCGAGCTCCGCCAGGGTGGTCGGGTGGGCATAGTGTTCATGGAGCCACGCTTGCACTTTCTGCACTTGTTCATCGCGATGGTAGGTTTTCGCCGGCAACCCCGCGTACACGCTTTGCGGATCATTGCGCACATCAATGACAAACGCCTTGGCCAGTTCCCGCGCCATATCCGCGCCGCAATAACGCTCCACCAACAGAATCGTCAGATCCCGCCAGGCGGTGCCGCCGCCGGCACAGAAAATATTGCCGTCGCGGGTGATCAGTTCGCGCTCGTTGAGGTTGACCTGTGGGTACCGTTCCCGGAACTGTTGGCTGTAGCCCCAATGGGTGGTGGCGCGGCGACCGTCCAGCAGGCCGGCTTCGGCGAGCAGGAAAGAGCCGGTGCAATTGCTGGCCATATCGGCGCCGCCGGCATGCAAGAAGCGCAGCCACTCAAGCGTGTCCTGTTCCGCGCGCAGCACCTGGCCGATTTCGTTGCCGATGGTCGGCACGATGACCAGATCGCATTGATCCACCCGTTCCAGGGCGGTGTCCACGGCGAGCCGCATGCCCGCCGTGCAGCGCACCGGTTCGCCGCCTCGCGACACCACCTGGACCTTGAACTGACGGTTCAGCGGTTGGCCGTGAATCCGGTTCCAGGTCACCCCGGTGAGGTTGAGCAAGTCCACGACCCCGGTCAGGGCGGAGGCGAAAACGCCGTCGTAGGCGAGCACGCTGACTTGGTACATCGTAGGTTTGGCCCCGCTTTGTCGTAAATCACCATGAATAAGTCATGGGCGACAATACCAGTCCGGGGCGGCCGCTGCCATCATAAGCGCCATCCTGACACAGACCCGCGCTGGTTCCGTGGCGGGCGCGCCGCTTGCGGCGTGGTCCCGCGTATCAGAGTCGCATATCGTCATCAGGCTCGGGAGCCTGCTTCGGCAGGCGTGCTATGACGGTAATTTCGAGCCCCGCTCCCCGCGGGGCTTTTTTTTGCCTGCGGATTGTCGACGCGGCTCCGAACCTCCCTTGGGAGCAAGCCGGCAAGCTTGGCTTCGGAAGCGGGCCTTGTGGGAGCTTGCCTTGCAAGCGAAAGGCCGGCTCTGCCGGCCGGCAGGATCCCGGAGAGGGTGCGGATGCTGTTTTTAGAGGCGTCTCTGCTATCCCGCCGGGTGGCCAAAGCCACCCTTTCGCGGGCTGGGCCCGCTCGCACGAGATCCGCGTCCCACAAGGCCCGCTCGCATATCCCGCGCCTAAAGGTTCAGGTAGCGGTTGAGATCGAGGATGCCCGCCTGGGTGGGCTCGTGGACTTCCATGTATCGCACCGGGGCGTGGAAGTGGGTCCAGAAATCCGGCTGCGTGCGCCGCACCCCGAATCGCTCCACCACACCGGTGAAGTCCTGTTCGCCTTCCACGTTCCGTATCGCCTCGGCGAACGCCGGCAGTTCGTTTTCCGCCACGCGGAACATAAAGTTCGGATAGCTCAACAGCACCCCGGGGTAGATCGTCAGGGTGTCTTTTTGCGGCTGGTAGCGCAGCGATTCGCCGAACATGAACGCCACGTTGGAGTGGGCCCGGTTACGCAGCAGTGAGTACACCGCCTGTTCGCCGTCGTCGCCTTCCACCAGCAACAGGCTGGCCTCCGGCATGTGCTCGACCACCGGCAAGCGCGCCGCCGGTTGTGAGGCGATCGGGCTGAGAGCCTGTTCCACCGCCCGTTCCAGCGCGCTGGCATCGGCGCGGCTGCAGTCGTCGCCGTCGCACCGGTTGATCGGGTCGGGGCGCGCGTTTAAAGCACCGAACTCGCGCAGCAGGCCGGCGTTGAACTCGTTCATCGGCGTCGTGGTGCGGTAGTCGATGGCGGTGGGAACCTCGGTGTCCACATCCTGATAGCTGATCAGCAGCTTGAGCTGGCCGGTTTTCTGATACCAGTCTTTCAGTATCGTCTCGCGGGCGCCGGAGGGCAGAAAGCGCAGGGCGTTTTGCTCCGCGCCGTTGCGGATCAGGTCGAAGTACAGCCGGGTCTGTGCCTTGTGTGACACTGAGCCGAACACGTCGAAATTGACCACCAGGTTGTAGTAGGTGCGCTCGAACAGCGGATAGTCCATCACCCAACTGGTGAGCGGATAGTCGCCGATCAAACCCTTGCGCACCGACGAGTTGTCGTGGTGACGAAAGATGGTCAGCAGCGCGTTGCGGTTGCCGCCGTCGCCGTCCCAGATGTCGCCCCAGCCGGGCCCGGCCGGTTGCGTCGTTCGATAGGCGGCGGTGCGCTGACGTTGGTAGTCGTTGCGTTGCTTGGTGTACTTGATCCACTGCGGGCCGAGGGCAAGCAGGCTGCCTTCCTGGCCGGGCAGTCCGATCAGGTCGGAGACCTTGGCGCGGTAGTCCGAATCGGTGATGTAGAGGTCATGATCGGGGTCCTGGAACACCGCCCAGAAGCGGTCGCGAATCACGTCCGTGGCGATCTGGCCGCGGCACACCGGGCCGCGAATAAAGGTGCGCACGAAGTATTCGGCGTCGTCGAGCATGATCTGATAGCGCGCCCGGGCGGGCAGGGCGGCGAAGGTGGTGAACGGGTTGGCCCGTTCCGCTTCGCCGTAGCCGGGCAGGCTGTCCAGCTCCCAGGGTTCGCCGAACAACAGCGACTCCATGCGCCGGCGTTTGGCGTCGCTGAGCGCGAAAGTGATGTGAGTCTTATGGATCAGGGTGCCGGGGACCGGGCGCAGGCGGTACCAGAACGGCGCGCCCGGGTCGTCGTTGGGACGCCGGGTGGCCACCGGGCGCAACGGTTCGCCGGGCGGCGTCAGGGAGCGCTCCAGAGTAAAGAAGTGCGCCGGTCGCCGATCGTCGCCCTGATCGAAATAAAGATGCGCCAGGAACAGATGTTCGTAAAGCCAGCGGGCGGCCAGTTGGTGTCGTTTACCGTCGCGGTTGAACCAGCTCTCCCAGGCGTCGACCTGAGATTGCTCGGCGTCGGATAACGTCATCCGGTCGTCGCCGGGCGGTGCGCCCTGAGCCAACCAGGTGCGAAGGGTATGGAATTCTTTGTCGCTGAGTGCCGGTGTGCCCAGGGGCATGCCACCCAACGGGTGATCGTCGGCGTAATCGTCCATGGCGTCCGGGGCGGGGCACTGATTGTCGCGCTGCAGCCCCAGGGCGACCTCGTCGGGGAGTGGTTGGCCGGCTTCGAAGCGATGGGCGCGGCCCAGTTCCAGCATGCGGTACAACAGCGATTGTTCCAGGCCGCGGGTGCTGTCGATTACCGAAAAGAAACCCCGTTCGCGCCACTCGGCGGTGGTTTGCGCGTCGATAAACAGGCGCGTGGGTTGTTCCGCTCTGGTGCGCTGGGCGTAAACCGAAACCGGTGACGCGCCGCGATCCAGCCCGGTGGCGGTTTCCAGTTTTAATTGGCAGGGGGCGTCGTAGCAGCCGTGGCAGGCAATGCACTTGTGCTCGAAAATGGGCCGGATCTGTTCGTTGAAGCTGACCGGTGCGGTGGGCGCCGGCGCCGTTTCGGCGGGGGCCTCGTCGCAGGCTCCCAACAGCGGAATAAAAAGCAGCAAGGCCCCGATTAAGGGCGCACGAGTCGATCCGGCCATGGTTCCCTCCAGTATTGGTCGCCGGGGCAGTTTAGCGAACCGGGCAGGAGGGCACTAGACGGTTCAGAACATCGGCATCATGGCCGCCGCCCAGGCGATCATCAGGGCGAGCACGGCGCCGGCGGTGAGCAGGTGGCGCAGGTGGCGGTACCATGCCGGCAGCACGTCGAAGAACGCCATTTGTTCCGAGCCCCACACGAACACCAGACCGGCGATCATCATCGGCAGTCCGAACTCCACCGGCAACATGATCGCCAACCAGCCGATCATCGCCGGCATGATGCCGAACAGCAGGGTGCCGATATGATTGCGCTGATCCAGGTCGGAGAGCGCTCTTCCCCAGTGCACCGCCCCCAGGAACGCCAGGATCACCGCGGCGTAGCCGGTGACCGTATCCAGCGCCCAGTGGCGCAGACCGTCTTGCCAGGCCAGGGCGGCCAGGGCATAAAACGGAATCAGACCACCGATGCCAAGCACACGGGCGGTGACGGTATTGCGTTGCAGGAAACGGTCGGACACCGATATCACTCCCCTTGGTGGTCCACGGGCAGCAGATTATTCCAGTTGGGGTGAAGGGGCTGCCAATCTTCTCAGCGCGAGGCTCACCCTACGCTTCCCGGAGCACTTGGGAAAGGCGGCATCGGGAACGGGGTGAGGGTTTTCGGCAGGTACAAAGGGTGGGCCGGTTCACCGGAGCCATTCAACCGCAGGCAGTGTAACGCTGGCAGGTGACGGCGCACCTGCAGGGCGCGCTCGTTGTGTTGGCCGTGGTTGCCCCAGCCCGCCACCACCAGGGCGGCGCCGCGGCCCAGGTGGCGCAGCCAGGCATCGTTGCGCGGGCCCACCGGGTCCTCGGCGGCGAACAGGTCGCGCGGATAGGTGGCACGAAAAGCGAACAGGTTGGCCACGCAGAGCCCGGAATAGCCCCAGTCGCGGGCGAAGCCGATGCAGCGGCGAATGGTCGGATCGTCCTGGCGATGATCCGCGGTGGACGGGTTCAGCCCCACCAGCAGCACATAATCCTGGCCCGGTGCCCAGCGCCGCCATAGCGCGTACCGATAACGGCGGCAACGCGAAAAATTGGCACTTCTCTCTATAGGACTGGCACTTGTTTCCATATCCGCCTTCCTGTGGGTCATGGCCGCGCAGTTTAATGATTTGCCACACTGGCGCCACCGCCACTGATCATGCCCCCCAAGGAAACCGTGCCGATGGAATTCATTGATGTGCTCAACGCCCGTCACAGCGCCCGGGCGTTCACCCCGGATACGATCCCCGAAGCGCGTTTGCAACGCGTCCTTGAGCGTGCCGCCGCCGCGCCGAGCTGGTCCAACACCCAGCCGTATCAGATCGCCCTTGCACAAGGCGCGGAGTTGGACGCGTTGCGCAGCGAGTTGAGCGAACGGTTTGAACGGCTGGCACGATTGCAGCGCGCCCCGGCGTGGAAGAAGGCGCTGGCCGCCGTGCGTCGTTCGTCGGCATTGCCCGATGGCGATTTCCGCCCGGTGCTTAAGTATCCGCGCGATCTGCAGCCGCGCCGCGTGGCTACCGGCAAGGGACTTTACCGCCACCTGGGGATTGGTCGTGAAGACACCCAGGCCCGCCACCGGCAAATGGCCGCCAATTTCCGTTTCTTCGAAGCTCCGGCGGCATTGTTTATCTTTGCCCACAAAGGGCTCGGGGTGTACAGCGTGCTTGATGCCGGCATCTTTCTTCAGACACTGATGCTGGCGGCCACCGATGAAGGGTTGGCGAGTTGTGCTCAAGGTGCCCTGGGATTATGGCGTTCGCCTCTGGAGCAGCGCTTTCGCATTCCGCCGCGTTATCAGTTGTTGTGTGGGGTGTCGTTGGGGTTCGCCGCCGATCAGCCGGTCAATGATTTCCGCCCGGACAAGCTGCCGGTTTCGGCCTTGATGATTCCGCCGCGCTAGCGTCGTGTCAGTCGTCGCCGTTATTTCGCGAATACGCATGGCACAGTCACAGCAGAGTCGCCGTGGCGTTGCATTGAAAAAGCCGCGAACGCTTGGGTTTTCCAATGTTTTTACTTAATTCGCTGACGGTGCGCCTTGAAAAGGGGCAGTCTGGAGATCAGACACGGAGTACTTGGATGAAAAAGTACCTGGACGAGAAAGGAGAGACAAATGAGTGAACATGTCTACAAGAAGCTCGAGCTGGTCGGTTCTTCCAAAAACAGCATCGAGGAAGCGGTACAGAACGCTGTCGCCGCGGCCGGCAAGAGCGTTAACAATGTGGAATGGTTCGAAGTACAGGAAACCCGGGGTCATGTGGAAAACGGCCAGGTGGCCCACTTCCAGGTGGTCGTGAAAGTGGGCTTCCGGGTAGACGCTTAGACCGCTTCGAGCCCCAGTGCCCGCTGACAAACGCGGGCGGTACGCAGTTGGTGCAGTTGCCGGGTGCTGAGACCTTCCGGCAGTTGCACCGTGCTGTGGTCACTGTGAATACGAATGGCGCCGATTTGGCCGCTGGATAAACCGCCTTCGTTGGCGATCGCGCCCACCAGATTCCCCGGGCGCACGCCGTGGGTCTCGCCCACTTCCACCCGGTAAATCTTCATCGGTCCGCTGTCGCGGGCGGCTTTGCCGTTTTTACGGTCGCCTTTGCGCGCGGCCTTACGGTCGCCGCCGTCCTGGAAGGGTTTGCCTTTCGATTCCGGCACCGCTTTCAGGAACAGGGGTTCCTTGGTGAACAGCAGAGTGGCCAGGGCCGCGGCCAGATCCGATTCGTTCAGCTCCAGACCTTCCGTCAGTTCCGCCACCAGCGCTCGGTTGGCGTCGATTTCCGGATGCTCCAGACCTTTTGCCAGACGCTCGCGGAAGCTGTTCAGGCGGTGCTTGTTGAGATCGTCCACCGACGGCAGCGGCATGGCGTCCAGGCGCTGGCCGGTGGCCCGCTCAATGGCGCGCAGCATGCCTTGCTCGCGGCGTGCCACGAACAGGATCGCTTCGCCGGCGCGACCGGCGCGGCCGGTACGACCGATGCGGTGCACATAGGCCTCGGTATCGGTGGGCATGTCGTAATTGAATACGTGGGTAATACGCGGCACGTCCAGGCCCCGGGCCACGACATCGGTGGCGACCAGCACGTCGATGCGCTTGTCGCGCAGACGGGCCACCGTGGTTTCCCGCTGCGCCTGGGGGATGTCGCCGTTCAGTGCTTCGACACGGAAGCCCCGTGACTGCAATTGATCCGCCAGGCTCAGGGTGGCGTGCTTGGTGCGGGTGAAAACGATAACACCGTCATGGTCTTCCGCTTCCAGAATCCGGCACAGTGCGTCCAGCTTGTTGATGCCGGCCACCGGCCAGTAACGCTGGCGGATGTTGGCGCCGGTGCTGGAGGACGATCCTTCGATGCGGATCCACTCCGGGTTTTTCAGATGCTGCTTGGCGATGGTCTTGATGGCCGAGGGCATGGTGGCGGAGAACAGCGCCAGTTGGCAGGTGTCCGGGGTCCGTTCCAGCACCCAGCGTACGTCGTCGATGAAGCCCATGCGCAACATTTCGTCGGCTTCGTCGAGCACCAGACAACGCAATTCGTCCATGCGCAGGCTGCCGCGCTCCATGTGGTCCATCACCCGGCCGGGTGTGCCAACCACTACCTGGGCGCCGTTTTTCAGGGCGCGCAGTTGATCGCGATAGCCGCCGCCACCGTAAATCGGCACCACGTTGAGGCCCTTGAGGCCGGTAGCGAAGGTTTCCAGCGCGGCGGCCACCTGGATGGCGAGCTCGCGGGTGGGAGCCAGAACCAGCATCTGCGGGGCTTTAAGAGCGGGGTCCAGGCGGGCCAGCAGGGGCAGGCCGAAAGCAGCGGTTTTGCCGGTGCCGGTTTGTGCCTGACCAAGCAGGTCACGACCTTCCAGCAGCGGGGGGATACTTTGTTCTTGAATCGGTGACGGGGTATCGAAACCGAGTTGGGCGATGGCGCCGAGCAAAGACTCGGGCAGGCCCAAGGTGGAAAACCCTGAGGGGCTATGCGACATGTACAGACCTATTAGTGAGCGGGCATATGGCCCTGGAGCTGCTAACTATTTAGGAGCTGTGCCGGGCGCGGCCCTGTATGAAGGGGTGCGGACTATACGGGATGCGTGGCTTTTTTGCACGTCTTTTATTACTCGCCTTGTGCTCTCCAGCGGGTCGCGGGTCTGTGATCTGCCCTTCCGGGAATGCCGTGAACCCGTCACTGGGGGCTCCCTGTCGAACGTCCTTGTTCTCCAGGGTCCCGGAAGGGCAGATCACAGACCCGCTCAAGGGGTAGCGTCCGATGCTCCGGGTTGTCGCTGGCGCCGAAACCGTCTACAGCGCCGGAGTTTTGTGGGAGCGGGCCTGCCCGCGAAAGGCCGGCAAAGCCGGCCGGCAGGATTCCAGCGACGCCTATAGCGGCAGCACCTCGAAAGTGGCGAGGTATTGCAAGCGGCGCTGCTGCGCTTTCGGGTGCTCGGCGCGGTCGTCGGCGTAGCCGGCTTCCAGGTAGTAGCGGCCGGCGCCGGGCCAGTTGACGGTGATTTCGCCGTTGGCGTCGCTGGTCAGGGTCCAGTGGTCCTGGCTGTCGCGGTAGCGGGTGCCGGCGGGGACCACTTCCACTTCCACGCCCTCGGTGGGTTCGCCGTCGACCAGGAAGCGGAAACGGGCGTTTTCTCCGGTGTAGAGGTCGTTGGGGTGGGTGATGGGTTGCAGTTCCAGGCCCTGGCCGGACGGTTCAAGCGCTTTGGTGTTGGGAGCGCCGACGGTAATGAAGGCTTCCAGGCGGCTGTGGGTTTCAGTGAGGGCGACCTGCTCGGCGTTGTCGGGCAGCTCGGCAAGCAAGGCCTCGGCGCCGCTCCAGCCGCGGCGGCGTTGTGTTTCGCCGTCTTGCTGCCAGGACAGGAAGTGGGACTGGCCGGGCAGGGTCAGGCGGTAGCTGCCCGGCTGCGTCAGCTTGATGTCGAAGACGCTGCGGCGGTGGCCTTCCAGCCGGTTGTCCACGGTCGCTGCCTTGCCGTCCGGGCCGACCGCTTCCAGCGCCTTCAGCGGGTAGGGCCGATCGACGTCGAAGATGTCGTTGGAGACGCTGGCGTCCACGGTCACCCATTGGGATTCGGACACCACGGTGTGGCTGGGCAGCAACCAGCGTTTGTGTGCCTGGGCGGCGGGGCTCAGTAGCAGGGCGCCGGTCAGCACCAGGCCGGCGGCGCCGGTGATAAGCGATCGAGACATGAGGGTGCTCCTATAATCGGGGTACGGTTACGGCGTGAGATGAAGCATGACTTCGCCAAGTTCGGTGTCGCCTTCGGCGGTGACGGTTCGGGCGTTGTCCACGGGCCATTGGAACGGCAGACGCACCACTTCCCGGCCGCCCACTTCCCGGGCCGCTTCCACCATCAGTTGGTAGTCGCCGGCGGGTAGGTCGGCGAGCGCCGGCAGCGCCGAGAAATCCACCTGATGCTGACCGGGCCGGCGGGTGGCACCGGTGAGGCCGTCGTAGGGGGCGCTTTGTCCGCGTCCGGTGCGGCGCCACCACAGGCGCAGATCCTTGAGCCATTTTTCCTGGTCGTCGTACCACAGCCCCAAGGGTACGACTTCGCCGCTATCGCTGTGCTTGAGCCAGAACGCCAGGTAGGGGGCGTGGTATTCCGCCACCGTCATGCGAGGAATATCCACCTCCAGGCGCAGCTCGGCGGCGGAAGCCTTGGCAGCGAATAAGCCGGCGCACAGCGTGGCGAAAAGCGGGAACCAGGGGCGCATGTCGTTCTCCAGTCAATGCACGAACAGGGCGATCAACAGCCAGGGCAGAATCAAGCCCAGGGCGGTGACCGGCCAGGTGGCCGGCCGGCGCTTGGCGTGCAATACCATCAGCGCCAGCCCGGTGGCGGCGAACAGCAACGTCGCCACCGCGAAAATATCAATGAACCAGAACCAGGCGGCGCCGCTGTGGCGGCCCTTGTGAAGATCGTTGAAAAACGCCACCCAGCCCCGTTCGGTGTCCTCGTGAATCAGCTCGCCGCTGGTGCGGTCGATGGCCAGCCAGGCGTCGCCGCCGGGGCGTGGCTGAGCCAGGTAAACCTCGGCGTCGGACCATTGAGCGTCGCGCCGGTCCACCTGAATGCCGTTCTCCTGCCGCAGCCACTGACGCACGGCGTCGGGCAGGGGGCCGTCCTGCCGGGATTTCAGAGTGTCCAGCAGCGCTGCTGGAAGCTCCGCCTCGGTCTCACTGATCACCGGGCGGGCGTCGATATCGGCGGCATGGTTGAGGGTGATGCCGGTGACACTGAACATGATCATGCTTATCAGGCACAACGCGGAGCTGATCCAGTGCCACTGATGCAGTTGCTTGAGCCAGCGGGCTTTGGCTTTCTTGTTCACGCACTCTGCCCTGCCTGCGAAATTAGGGGGTGGATGTTATTGGGAATGATTCCTATCCACAATGAAGGGGAGCGTAAAGAGTGTAAGGGAGTGGCGCAATGTAATGATAATATTTACTATTTGCGAATGAATGCTATAACGAAATGCGCGTCGCGTTTGCTGGTGATCGAGGACGATCCCGTGCTGTGCGGCGATCTGGGGGACTATTTTCGCGACCGCCACCACCGTGTGACGCTCTGCCGTGACGGCCGGGAAGGGCTGGCTCTGGCCCGCGACGGCGATTTTGATCTGGTGCTGCTGGATATTTTGCTGCCCGGGCTGGACGGCCTGGCGTTACTTGCCGGTCTGCGCGAAACCAGCAGCGTGCCGGTGATTCTGTTGTCCGCCCTGGGGGATGAGCAGGACCGCATCACCGGTCTGGTGCGCGGCGCCGACGATTACCTGCCCAAACCGTTCAGCATGGCCGAACTGGCGGTGCGGGTGGCGGCGATCCTGCGTCGGGTGGCCTTGGAGCGCCATGCCGCCGACCGCCAGCGCCATGGCAGCCTGGAGCTGGCCGGCTTGCGGCTGGACCGGGAAACCGAGCAGGCGCGCTACCAGGATCAGCCGCTGGATCTCACCGTCACCGAGTTTCGGTTGCTGCAGGCGTTCGTCGAGCAGTGTGATCAGGTCCTGAGCAAGGCTTTCCTCTACCAGACCGTGCTACACCGTGGTTACGGCCGCCATGACCGCAGCCTGGATCTGCACGTCAGCCACCTGCGCCGCAAGTTGCGCCAGGCCGGCCTCCACGGTCAGCCGCTGCGCACCGTGTGGGGACAGGGCTACACCCTGGTCACCGATACCCTGAGCGTCGGCCGTTCCGTGCAGACGCTGTGATCCCCGGTCGTCATTCGCTGTTCTGGAAGCTGGTGCTGCTGCTGTGCCTGAGCGCGGTGTTCACCGTGGGGCTGAGCGGCTGGCTGATGCGGGAGGTGGGCAAGCGGGTGGTGTTGCTTGACGACAGCGCCAAGGTGGTGATGCGTGAGTACGCCGCTCAGGCCGAGCAAGCCTTGCAACAGGGCGGCGCGGACGGGGTGTCGGTGTGGCTGGAACAATTGCGCGAACGCGAGCCCGGCGATGCCATGGTGGTCAATACCAGTGACTCCTCACTGAGCGGTCGGCCGCTGACCGAGGAGCAGCGCGCCGGGCTGCGTTTCCAGCGTGAGCTGGATTGGCGTATGAGTTTCCGCTCCATCCGTATGCCCTACATCGGGGTCCCTTTCCCGGATAACCCGCGGGCGGGGCGCCTGGTGATGCAATTGCCGCCCCGTTTCATGCCCGGCCGCCACTGGCCGCTGTGGCGAACCTTGCTGGTGGTGGTGCTGCCGGCGCTGCTGGCGATGATCGCCGGGGTGCTGTTGTATTGGCGCGCCATGGTGCCGCTGCGGGAGCTGCAGGCCCGCGTGCGGCGTTTTCAGGACGACCCGGAAGCGCGGGTGGGCGCGGGTCTGGCGGCGCGCCGGGACGAATTCGGTGATCTCGGCCGCCGCTTTGACCGCATGGCCGAGCGCGTCGCCGAAGTACTGGGCACCCAGCGGCAACTATTGCACGACATGTCCCACGAATTGCGCACGCCGTTGAGTCGCCTCAGCGTCGCCCTGGAAGGCGACCTGTCGGAGCGGGATTTACGGCGGCGGGTGGCGAGAGAAGTGACCGCCATGCGTGAACTGGTGTCCGACACCCTGGCGCTGGCCTGGCACGACACCGAGCAGCGCGATACCGCCACCGAGCTGCTGTCGCCGGCGGCGGTATGGGATCTGGTGGTGGATAATGCCGCCTTCGAAAACGGCTGGGCGGCACAGCGCTTTCCGTGCCGGGTGCCCGCCGACGCCCGCGTGCTTGGCAACCTCAACGATCTGGCCCAGGCGCTGGAAAACCTGGTGCGTAACGCGGTGCGCTACTCTCCGCCGGAAGGCCAGGTGAGCCTGGACGGTCGCCGTGAGGGTGACCATTGGCACCTGTGGGTCAGCGACCAGGGCCCCGGCGTCCCCGATGACCAACTGGACACCATCTTCGAGCCCTTTGTGCGTCTTGATCAGGCCCGTTCGGCGAACAGCGGTTTCGGCCTGGGGCTGAGCGTTGCCATGCGGGCGATGAGCCGGCAAAGCGGCACGCTTTGGGCGGAAAACAACAGCCCGGGCCTGAGCGTTCATTTGCGATTACCCGCCTGCCGGACGTCCGGCGCCGCCAGTGTATAGATTGTAAATACTCTTTATTTGCAAATAAGAATTACTAACATTCGTGCCCTGTTGATTATCGATCGGACAAAAAAAGGAGTACGGGGATGCGATTTGCTCTGTGGGGCGTGGCCATGGTGCTGGCGGCGGGTTCGGCGTTGGCGGACGGCGACGACAATCATCAACTGGGGCGGGTTACGGTGACCGCGTCCGGTCACGCTCAGCAAGTGGAAGACGCGCCGGCGTCGATCAGCGTGATCACCCGCGAGCAGATCGAACAGCGTTACTACCAGGATGCCACCGACGCGCTGCGCGATATTCCCGGTGTGGTGATCACCGGTGGCGGCTCCGGCGACCGCGGCAATGACATTGTGATTCGTGGCATGCCGTCCCAGTACACCCTGATTCTGGTGGATGGCAAACCGGTGTCCACCCGCGAGACCCGCCCCAACGGCAGCGCCGGCTTCGAGCAGGACTGGCTGCCGCCGCTGCAGGCCATCGAGCGCATCGAGGTAGTGCGCGGGCCGATGTCCACGCTGTATGGCTCGGACGCCATCGGCGGCGTGGTCAACGTGATCACCCGCAAAGTGGCCGAAGAGTGGGGCGGCGCGGTGCAACTGGACACCATCATCCAGGACGACTCCCGCTCCGGGGACATCCAGCAGGGCAACTTCAGCCTCAGCGGCCCATTGTTAGCGGACAAACTGGGCCTGCAGGTGTACGGCCGCGCCAGCAGCCGCCAGGAAGATCGTTTTGTCGACGGCTTTGAAGAAAAGAATCTGAGAAACGTCAACGCGCGCTTGTCGTTCACGCCCACCGACAACCAGGATTTCACCCTGGAAGCGGGAAAGACCAAGCAGGATCGCCGTTCGTTGATCGGTTACAGCGCCCCGGCCACCGGCTGCCGGGGCGGGTGCACCGACTCCGACAACGAATTCACCCGCGAAGTGATGGCGTTGACCCACACCGGTCGCTGGGACTTCGGCACCACCGATTCCTACGTCCAACGGGAGGAAGCGGAAAACCTCACCCGGGAAATGAAGATCACCAACACCTCGGCGAAAAGCGCCTTGGTGATGCCGCTGGGCGACCATCTGCTTACCGTCGGCGCCAATTTCGAGAAGGAAGAGCTGTTCGACGATACCTCCAACCGGATATCCAACCGCACCGAGGTGGACGCGTCGAAATGGGCGCTGTTCGCCGAGGATGAATGGATGCTGCCGGGCAACGTGGCGGTCACCGGCGGCCTGCGCCTGGACGACGATGAAAACTACGGCAGCCATGTCAGCCCGCGCCTCTACGGCGTATGGGGCATGACGCCGCGCTGGACCCTGAAAGGCGGCGTCTCCACCGGCTTCCGCTCCCCGGCGCTGCGCGAGATCACCCCGGACTGGGGGCAGGTCAGCCGGGGCGGCAATATTTACGGCAACCCGGATCTGGAGCCGGAAACCTCGGTCAACAAAGAATTGGGGTTGTACTTCAATGCCGGCCGGGACCTGCAGGCCAACGTCACCGTTTTCCACAACGACTTCAAAGACAAGATCACCCGGGTGGCCTGTCCGATCAGCATCTGCACCGACGGCGCCAACCAGTTCGGTTCCGATCCCACCTACCGGGTGAACGTGGACGAAGCCGTGACCCGGGGCGTGGAAGCCGCGCTCTCCACCACCCTGGCGCGCACTCTGGATTTGACCTTCAGCTACACCTACACCGACTCCGAGCAGAAGTCCGGGGAATACGAAGGCGAGCCGTTGAACCAGATCCCCGAGCACCTGGCCAGCCTGCAGGCCGACTGGCGCGCTACCAACCGGTTGGCGCCGTGGCTGGCGGTACGCTACCGGGGTGAAGAGAGCCAGCCGGTCACCGGCCCGTCGAGCAGCAGCATTGTGGCGCCTTCCAATACCCTGGTGGACGCGGGCGTGGCCTTTAAACTGACCCCGCAGGCGACCCTCAACACCGGCGTGTACAACCTGGCGGACAAAGATATCTTCGAAGAGGAATACGGCTACGTAGAGGATGGTCGCCGTTACTGGCTGGGCATGCGCGTCAGCTTCTAGAGCGCGCCGGACGATTCGGTGAACTGACTGAGTATGTCCCGCCAACGGTCGTAGATAAAGAAATGGCCGCCGTCCGGCTCCAGGGTCAAGCGGCTGTTGAGCAGCCATTGGTCCACCGCCACGGCCTGCGCCACCGGTACTTGCCCGTCCCGCTCACCATGCCAGAGGTACACCGGCATGGTCAGTGCGGCCGGCGACAGGTCCGGCGCCCGGGCGACCGCACGCAGGTCTTCCACGAAGCCCTGGCAACCGAAGCGGTAAGCCTCGTTAACGGCCTTGATATAGGCGCCCCGGTGGTTGGCCTGTGAGAAAATCCCGCCATCCGCCGGGCTGGTATAGCGGACAAACCGGCGCAGGTGTTTGTCCGGATTCTTGAGCAGGCCGCGAGCCACCAGATTGAGCACGTTTTCCAGCAAATCCGGGGTGTGCTGCGCGACCGCCACCACCAGCCGGAAGAGGCCGCGCAGCGGCGCGGCGTCGCCGGACATTTGCTTCGGGCCCAGCGCGGAAACCAACCCTAGCCGGTCCACCCGGTGGCCCAACCGGCTGGCGCAATGCAGCGCCAGGAAGCCCCCCAGGGAATACCCCAGAAGATGAAAACGGGCGATGCCCAGATGGTCCGCGAGGGCTTCCGTGTCGGCCACCAGATCGTCAATGCCGCGGTCCTTGAGCGGATCGGATTGGCCGTAACCGGCCCGGTCCGGGACGATCAGACGGATATTCAGCGCGGCGAGAATATCCGCGCTGCCCGGCACTTCCAGGCGAGACCCGCGAACACTGTGGAAAAAGATCACCGGGGTGCCGTCGGCCATGCCGTATTGATGAAAACGCAGGGTGCGGCCGTCCTTGGTCACCAGGTGCTGCGGCGGTGCTTGAGCGGCGTCCACCGTGGCGGGCTCCGCTGGCGCCACTTCCGGCGTGCTGACAGCGGCGGGCTGTGGCGCCAGAGGCGCCAGACCGGACAGGATCAGCGACACCAGCTCCGCCTGGCGGCCGGTGTCTGTTTTCCGGAACACGGCTTTCAGTTGAGCGCGCACCGTCGCCGACGTCACGCCGGCGTTCTTGGCGATCTCCTCCAGGGCCTGTCCACGCACCAGGCCTCTCGCCACGACACTTTCGGCGGGCGTGAGGTGGTAGAGCGCCTGCAGTACGGACTCGTCCACCAGGTTGTCGAGGTTGGTGTGCGAAACAAACAGGGTGGCGGTGGCCCGGTCCGGGCTGTCCATATCCAGGGCCTGGCTGGGACACATCAGCAGCGAGATGCTGGTTCCGGTGGATGGTTCTTGCAGCGCCAGGGCGTGATGGCGGCCCAGTTGCAAACATTGGCCGAGCGCGTCGTGCAGTGCCGCGTGTTTCTCGCGATTATTAACGCGCAGGCGCCCCTGGCGATTGCTGAGTATATCGCTGCCGTTGAGCGCATCGGCGGCGATCCGGTTCATGGTCACGATATTCAGTTCGCTGTCCACCACGGCGATACCGACCGGCAGGCGCTCCAGCGTCGCTTCCGCCAGATCGCGGGCATCCTGGTTGTGTTGAATCCGTTCCCCCAGCCGCACCGCCTGGTCGATGTGCGGCACCAGGGCATCCAGCAGCCGCCGTCGGCGCCGCGCGGGCAGGTCGCCGGCGTCGAACGGTGTGGCCGCCTCGCCGAGACGGGCCACCATTTCCCCCCAGCGCTCCGGGTCCTGGGCCGCCTGGTAGACGAGTAAGGTGAGCGCTGAAAGCTGCTCCGCGTCGATGGTCCCCGCGTCTTGACCTCGCTCCGGCATACGTACCCCCTATCCCCTGACGTCGGCTTTTCGAAGCCCCAATAAACCATTGTGCCTGTTAACGGAGCGCAAGTAGCAAGAGACGGAAACAAAAACCCGCCTCGGAGGGCGGGTTGGATGTCGGGCCGGAAGGCCCGGATTCGCACGAAACGGCTAGGCGATTACATATTTTCCTGGATGCGTTCGCGCAGCTCGGTGTCGTATTGAGCCAGTTGCGCGATTTGATTGTACTTGCGCACTTCCAGCCCGGTGTCCTTCACTGCCTTAACCATTTCCTGCTGCGCTTCGCGCTGCACTTCCATGGCTTTCTCCGGTTCCTCGGAAGCCGCCTGTACCTTGTCGCGGTACTGACCTTTGATCTCTTCCACTTTGCCTTGCGCTTCGGCGAACTGCTGAACTTCCTCTTCGCTGATATCGGAAGCGTCACCCAGGGCCGGATTGGGCTGGCTTTGCGGTGCTTGCTGGGCGGGAGGCTGTTGGCCCGGTTGCGCGGCGCCCGGCTGTTGGGCAGCACCCTGCTGGGCGAAGGCGGCGCCGGTCACGCCCGCGGCGAGAAGAAGGGCGGACAATGACATCAGAGGCTTTTTCATAGAGCTGCTCCTTTGCTGACAACGATTAAAAGACGTGTTTCCTAACGCGTCCTGTGAAATGGGACAGGGCGCGGGCAGAGAGTTCCTGTCCGCGCCGGATCAAATTATGTAAAGGCTGGGAAGGTGACTTTGTTCCCCTTTTATATTCACTTTGGGAATAAAAGTAGCACCATATATTTCTTTTAAATGTTATCCGTGCCCTTATCATTGCTTCCTCAGACAAAGTTCAGCACAGAAGGAAAGGCACGCCATGGGTAACGCGCAGTTGATCACACGGGTCGGCGATAACAGCGCCGGTCTGTCCCGCGACGCCATCGATGACCTCAACCGGGAATACCGGGATCTGGGTTTCGAGGAGCGTATCCGCCGTGTCTATCAGGACTTCGCCCCGGAAAAGATCATGGTGACGTCCTCGTTCGCGGCCACCTCCGCCTATTTTCTGCACATCATTTCCTCGATTCGGCCGGAACAGAAGGTGCACTTCATCGACACCGGCTACCATTTCGAGGAAACCCTGAAATACCGGGAATACCTGATCGAGCGTTTCAAACTGGACGTCATTGATCTGCGTGCCGACGAACGTCAGCACCAGATCACCCAGGACGAACAAATGTGGCGTACCGATCCGGACCTGTGCTGCCAGGTGAACAAGGTCCAGCCCCTGGAAGACGCCAAGGAGCATTACGACCTGTGGATCTCCAGCCTGATGGGCTGGCAGACCGAGCACCGCGCCGGCCTGGAAGTGTTCGAAGAGCGTCGTGGCATGATCAAGTTCAACCCGATGATCGACGTCACCCGCGAGCAACGTGACGCCTACATCGCCGACCACGACCTGCCGTTCCACCCGCTGGTGGAAGAGGGCTACCACTCCATCGGTTGCAGCCACTGCACCTGGAAGGGCGAGGGCCGTGAAGGTCGCTGGCAGGGTTCCTCCAAAACCGAGTGCGGCATTCACCTCTGATCCGTGTCGGCACCGCCTTTGGGAGTGGGCCGTGGGAGCGGCCCAGCCCGCGAAAGGGCGGTATAACCGCCCGGCGGGATACCCGTGGCGTGCAACAAAATGCCTTTTCGCGGGTCCATGGATAAAGCCCTTTATCCCCCATGAGCCGCCCCACCATGAAACGTTTCGCCATCGCGCTCGCCTTGCTGGTAATGCTCACCGCCCTGGTGCTGGCCGGCTATTTCAGTGGGGTGTTCCACTCACCGGCGTCGCCGGAGGCGGCCGCCATTACCGTCACCGAGGAGCAGCGTGGCAATGTCCAGGTGGTGGGGCTGCATTTGCGCGGCGTCGACACTCGCAGACACTGGCACAGCGAGGGCGATGGCCACCGCGTGGACATCCGCCGCGAGGGCGTGGACCGTTACCACCTGGATGTTGCGTTGCTGGAAGAAGGCGCCGCGCCGGTGGAGCGCCGCATGCGCTCCACCGTGGTGCTGGGGCCCGGGCGTCACTGGGTGGGCGGCTTCCGGTTTGACGAGGCCGGCCAGCAGCGCATGGAGCGGCATATCGAGGTGGTGATCGAGGACTGAGCCACCCGGCTCAGTGGACAGTTTCCCGACGGCTATAAACCCAATACGCCACGGCCAGCAGGACCGCCAGGCCAGCGGGCGCCAGTAGCGCGGTGAAATGCAGCCAGCGGAAAAGCAAGGTGCCGACCAGCCCGCCGCAAATAAACCCACCGATCAGCAACACGAACAACAGCAGACGCCGCTGGTTCAGCGGCATGCCGCGCAGCCGGTTGCCAAGCATAATGCCCAGGTCGGTGAAGATGCCGGACAGGTGGGTGGTGCGGATCACGGAGCCGCTGTAAGTCGTGACCATGGCGTTCTGCAGGCCGCAGGCCATGGACGCCAGGTACACGCCCAGGTCGCTGCCCTGTTGCAGTGTCAGCATGGCCATCACCAGCAGGGCGGCTTCGATCAGCAGAGAGAACCCGTAGTGCCGGCCCAGTTTCAAGGCGGAGCTGGGGATCAGCAGGCCACTGAGGGCGGCGCCGGCAAGAAAGCTGAGGAGGGTGAGCAGCAGGTGGCCGGCCTGGGACAGGGCCAGGTCCGCAAGCGCCAGCCCGAGCAGCGAGGTGGTGCCGGTCAAATGCGATACCGACTGGTGGCTGAAACCCAGCAGGCCGACGGCATTGACGCTGCCGGCGAGGAAGGCCAGCAAAAAAGCGCCGACTTCCACCCAGCGAGGCAGGCGGGTGAGCAAGGGGCTGTCCTTGTCGTTAGAATGAACGGACCATGATAGCAAAGCCCCTGCGTCATGGCCGCCTTGCGACGGTGGAACTGGTCGGCGGATTGTTCACGGCCAGCCAGTTACACTCGCCGGTTACAAACCAAAGTGGCAGCCGACGGCTGGTCGTGCCTCAGTAGCAGGGGCTATCGGGGATCAGGCACATGAAAACAGCGATCATCGTGGAGGATCACAGTAACACCAGGGAGTGGTTGGCCGCTTTATTAAGGGATGCGTTTCCCGGCATTGAAGTGGCTGTTGAAAGTACCGTGGCCGGCGGTCTTCAAGCGCTGCATGACGGCGCTTTCAACCTGGCGTTACTGGATATCAGCCTGCCGGACGGTAATGGGATAACTCTGGTGGAAGAGCTGCGCCGATACGCCCCGGACACCTACATCGTGATGGCCACCATTTTCGATGACGACGACCATCTGTTCACCGCGCTGCGTGCCGGCGCCCACGGTTACTTCCTTAAGGATCAGCCCCGCGAAAAACTGATCGAGCAGCTCGGCGGCATCCTCCGTGGCGAACCGCTTCTGTCTCCCAGCATCGCCCGCCGCATGATGCGCCACTTCCGGCAAATCAGTAAGTCAGAAAGCGGCGACGATCCGCTCACCGAACAGGAGTGGGACGTGCTGGGTCTGCTGGCGCGGGGCTTTACCCGCATGGATGTCGCCACGGCCCTGGGCATCGCCGCCAACACCGTGGCTACCTACAATAAGAGCATCTATCGAAAGCTGGGCGTACCTGGCCGCGTTGATGAGGCGGCTCTGGAAGCGGTCCGGCTCGGCGTGGTCAAACGGAGTGGTTGAGCGGCGTTGGGCGTTGGCGCCACTGCAGGCCTTGTTGTTGGCGGCGTTGGTTTTATTGGCGGCGATGGGGCTGGCGCTTTGGTTGACTCTGCGGGGGCCTTCGCTGGGCGTGGAGTTGAAAGCGGCGGGCGAGCGCGGTGTGCGCGTCGTCGCCGTGTCGCCCAACGGACCGGCGGCGGGCAAGTTGGAGGTCGGCGATTTGGTGCGGGCACTGTCATCGGCGCATGGTCATCATGATTTGTCCGGTTTCGACCCTGTGTCCCATCCCCACGCGCAGCCCACCTTCGCCGCCTACAACCGTTACCTGAAAAAAGAAGAGGCGGTCTACCGTTCTTTGCAGGCCGGGCCGGTGACCCTGCACCTCGACAACGGTGAGCGGGTGTCGATCACCCCGGACAGTCACCGGTCGCTGGCGTCGCTGCCGTTGGCGTTCTGGTTGTTGCATCTATACGGCGCACTCGCTTGTCTGATCGGTCTTTCGGTGTGGGTATTCATGCCCCGCTACTGGCCCGCCAGGCTGCTGGCCATGTCGGGGATCGGCATGTTTCTGGCCACCTGGCAGCACAGCCTTTGGGAAAGCCGTGAGCTGGTGCTGCCCGGAGCGCTCTTCGACGGGCTGATGCGCGGCAACCATCTGGCCATGTATCTGTTGTTCACCACCCTGACGGCGCTGCTGGTGATTTACCCGCGCCGTACTCCCGGCTGGCGCTGGATCATCGCCGCTGTGGTGATGGCAATGTCGGCGGAGCAGCTCAACGAGAACCTGCAGGGCGTGGATCTGCCCTTGCACACCTTTTACCTGCCGATGCTGCTGCTTTACTCATCGGCTATTGTTTTGATGGCGGTCCAGTGGCGGCTGACCCGTTCCCGCCCCACGGAACGGGGCGCGCTGCGCTGGGTGTTCTTGTCGGTCCTGATCACCATGGGGATGGGGCTGGTGGTGTATTTTCTGCCGGTCGCCTTGAACCTGCCGCCGGTGGCGCAGCCCTCCACCATGGTGGGGCTGGTAGTGACTCTGTATATCGGGTTCGCCCTCGGCATTCTGCGTTACCGGCTGTTCCAGTTGGAGCGCTGGTGGTTCATGGCCTGGGCCTGGTTCCTCGGTGGGTTGGCGGTGCTGCTGGTGGACGTGGCGGTGATTACCGCGTCCGGCCTCAATCACGCCGAGGCTCTGGCACTGGCGGTGATCATCGTCGGCTGGGTCTACTTTCCGGTGCGCCAGTGGCTGTGGCGTCGTTTGGCGGCGTCCTCGGAAGCCAACATGGAGGGCCACATACCGGCGTTCGTGGAGTCGCTTTATACCTGCGACCCGGAACAGGTTGGCGTCCTGTGGCGTGACCTGTTGCGCGCGGTCTTCCAGCCGCTGTCGCTGGCCAGCGCCGATCGACCGGTAACGGACGTGTCTCTGGCCGGCAATGGCGCGCGGCTGATGATTCCGGCGCTGGACGACGGCGATGGCCTTTGCCTGCTTTACGGCCAGGGCGGGCGCCGGTTGTTCGGGCGCCGCGACAAGGACATCGCCGCCGCCCTGGTGGCCACCGGTTCCCGGCTCTACAACGTCCGGCGCGCCCGGGAAGCGGGTGCCGCCCAGGAGCGGGGGCGCATCATGCGCGATCTGCACGACGACGTGGGTGGCCGCCTGCTCACCCTGATCCACCAGGCGCCGGACCCGCACCATGCCCAATTGGGGCGCAACGTGATGTCGTCCCTACGCCATGCGATCCAGGCGCTCGCCCCGGATCGCCGGCGCAGTCTGCGCGAGCTGTTGGAGGACTGGCTCGGCGACAGCATCGAGCGCCTCCCCAAGAGCGAACCGCTGGCGTCCGTGACGCTGCCCGACGAGACCGACCATATTGAGCTGACACCGCGGCACTACGTGAACCTGCGGCGAGTGCTCGATGAAGCCCTCACCAATGCCCTCAAGCACGGCGAGCCCGGCACCCTGCGGTTCGGGCTGGCGATCGACGAAGCCAGCATCCGTCTGTGGTTGTCCAATCGTATCGCCCGGTCCGGTGACGATAACGACGACCCCTCCGGCTACGGCCTCGGTAATCTCCGCACCCGGATGGAAGAACTCAACGGCGAACTGATTCTCCATCGCGAGCCGGGCCCGCCCCCGCTTTTTTGCGTGGAAGCGCGCTTGGCGCTCTAGCCCCGGGGTGACCCCATTTGGGTGATGGTGGTGTGACGCGGAGGGGGGCGGTGTGGCATAATCCGCCCCCTTTCGCCCCTCCACGCCACACCAATTCGGAACCCGACCTTGCTCACCACCGCGAACATCACCATGCAGTTCGGCGCCAAGCCGCTGTTCGAGAACGTTTCCGTGAAATTCGGCGACGGCCACCGCTACGGCCTGATCGGCGCCAACGGCTCCGGAAAGTCCACTTTCATGAAGATCCTCGGCGGTGATCTGGAACCGTCCTCCGGGAATGTCTCCAAGGACGCCAACGAGCGTATCGGTAAGCTGCGTCAGGATCAGTTCGCCTACGAGCAGTATTCGGTGGTCGACACGGTGATCATGGGTCACGACGAACTGTGGCGCATCAAGGAAGAGCGCGACGCCATCTACGCCAAGGCGGAGATGACCGAGGAAGATGGTCTGCGCGCCGGCGAGCTGGAAGCGGACTTCGCCGAGCTGGACGGTTACACCGCCGAGTCCCGCGCCGGCGACTTGCTGCTCGGCCTGGACATTGCGGTGGAACAACACTTCGGGCCCATGAGTGAAATCGCGCCGGGCTGGAAACTGCGCGTGCTGCTCGCCCAGGCGCTGTTTTCCGAGCCGGATATCATGCTGCTCGACGAGCCCACCAACAACCTGGACATCAACACCATTCGTTGGCTGGAAGACGTGCTCAACCAGCGTCAGTGCACCATGATCATCATTTCCCACGACCGCCACTTCCTCAACAGCGTTTGCACGCACATGGCGGATCTGGATTACGGCGAGCTGCGGTTGTACCCCGGTAACTATGATGAGTACATGACCGCCGCCACCCAGGTGCTGGAGCGCAAGCGTGCCGACAACGCCAAGAAGAAAGCGCAAATCGCCGATCTGCAGCAGTTTGTCAGCCGCTTTTCCGCCAATGCGTCCAAGTCCAAGCAGGCCACGTCCCGCGCCAAGCAGCTCGATAAGATCAAGCTGGAAGACATTAAGCCGTCCAGCCGCCAGAACCCCTACATCGTGTTCGAGCAGGATAAAAAGCTGTTCCGTAACGCGGTGGAAGTGAAAGGTCTGGCGAAGAGCTTTGACGACGAAACGCTTTTCACCGGCCTGAACCTGCGCGTGGAAGTGGGCGAGCGCATCGCCATCATCGGCCCCAACGGCGTCGGTAAAACCACGCTGCTGCGTTGTCTGTTCGGTGACCTGGAACCGGGTGCCGGCGAAGTGAAATGGTCGGAAAACGTGACGCTGGGCTACTACGCTCAGGACCACGCCGCCGACTTCCAAGACAAGATGAATCTGTTCGACTGGATGCAACAGTGGGGTAAGGAAACCGACGACGAACAGATCATTCGCGGCACCCTCGGACGGTTGTTGTTTTCATCCACCGATATCAATAAAACCGTGGACGTGATTTCCGGCGGTGAACAGGGCCGCATGCTGTTCGGCAAAATCATGCTGCAGCGGCCCAACATCATGTTGCTCGACGAGCCCACCAACCACCTGGACATGGAATCGATCGAGTCGTTGAATCTGGCGCTGGAGAACTATCCCGGCACTTTGCTGTTCGTCAGCCACGACCGGGAATTCGTTTCCTCTCTGGCGACCCGGATTATCGAGCTGACCTCCACCGGCATCGTTGACTTCCACGGCAGCTACGAGGACTACCTGCACAGCCAGGGCGTCGCCTGACGGCCGCCGCTGGAAGCCTGCCCCTGTAGTCTTGTGGGAGCGGGCCGGGCCCGCGAAAGGGTGGCGTTAGCCACCCGGTTGAACACCACCAGAAACACGGTTGTATTCAGCGCACCTGCGCCAGCGCCGGCTGCAAATCCGGATAGATCTGGGTGGTGGCGCTGATCACTTCCTGAAAGTTGGCGCTGTCGCCGTGTTCGGTCACCAGCCAGCGCGCCATGTGCTGAACCGACTGGAACGACTGATCGGAAGTGGCACGGATATAGTCCCAGCCGCCGGACGCCTCAATGGCGGCGTCGCGCCCCACGTCCTTGCCCGCCTTGGAACCCGCCATGCCGCCGAAAAAGCTGCCCAGCAGGCTGCCGCCGGGAATGCTCTCCAAGGCTTTGCGCCCGGCGTAGGCACCGGCCGCCGCGCCCACGGCGGAGCCCGCCGCTGAACCCATCTTGGCGTTAATCGCCTTATCCACCCATTCAGCGGTGACCGCGTCGGTGGTGTAGGGGCTCAGGTAGGCGCCGGAATTGTTCGGAATCACCAGAGACATTTCGGAAGTCGTGTCGGCCACGCTGCTATCCGCGCTATCCGCGCTATCCGCGCTCTCGGTGCCGCCGGCCACCGCGTTGCCCGGCATCAAGGTGCCGGCCGTGGCGCGGCCCTGCACACCACGAATCAGCACCACGTCCCGGGGGTCGCCGCCGTTCTGTTGCTGAACCCGAAGCCGGACCTTGGTGCCCGGCACGCCGCGAATCAAGCGCGCGGCCTGGGCAGCGGAGTAACCCGCCAGAGGTTGGGGCTGGGCTTCCGGCGGCGAGGCCACCGCCAGAATCAAATCGCCGGGCAACAGCTCGCCGTTCTGTTCCGCCACCGAACCCGACAGAATGCGGTACACCATCGGGTGGTTTTTATTGGTGATCATTTGCGCGCCAATCGCCCCCGGTTGCATCGGCGTGGATGACGTACTCGCGCACCCGGCAAGCTGCAACATCAGCACGATCCCCAGAGCGTGCAATACGGTTTTCATCTTCATCGTCGTTCCCTTCTTAAGTGACAAGCCAAAACGTTTTACAAGCGGCTTCATGGCCGCATTTTTTCCATGGCGCGCAGCGCCAGTTCCCTGCCGACTCTGGTCAGCGAGAGCGGCGCTTCGCGTTGCTGGTAGCCGCTGGAAGTGGCCACCCAGGTGCGGTCGTTTTCGTCCTCCGGCGGCTCGCCGCTGGTCACGAAAGTGGCCAGCACGGTGGCGTCAGCGGTGGATAGAACGCGAACGCGGTAGCGGGGCTGGGCGGGGCCGGGGTCGGCGGTCAGTTCCAGCACGTAGTCGGCATGCTCGGCGAGGGCGCGCATTTGCAGGCGCGCGTTATCCGGCGACAGGCGCGAAAAGGTGCCGTCTTCCAGGGCGTTGTCGGTGAGGCGTTGGGCCAGGCTCTGGTCCACCATGCGCGCGCCGCCGTCCTGGAAGGCGTTGATCAGCCCGTCCTGAAGCTCGAAAGCGGCCTGGTCGCCGCTGTGGTCGGGGCGGTCGCCGCGATATTCCGCCTGGGCACTGGCGCTGGCGCGGCCGCTCAGATTCACGGTCTCGCCTTCGGCTTCGCCGCTGACGCGGGCGCTTTGTCCGGCGCTGGCCCGGTAGTGGCCGTACCAGTCGCTGACCCGGGCGGGCAGGGCACGGTTCCAGAACACCGCGATGCGGGGTTCGTCGAAGCGCTGGCGAAAAGCGGCGATGATGTCGTCCGGCTGGCCCTGCCGGCCGGGCGGTTGGTTGGCCTCGTCGTAGGCTTGTTCCGTCAGCGGTGCCTGGGCCGGTGCCACCATCGGCGCGGCGCGGTGGTCCTCGGCGGCCAGTACGCTGCCGGCCAGCGCCGTGAGAGTCAGTCTTGCGAGAGTCCGTGCCGCGAGCGGTTTCATCGTGCCTGCCTCACTTCCACGCGGTATTGCAGCCGGTGGTGGCTGACCGATTTTTCCCGGTACACGGCGCGGGTGTTGGCCGGTACCGACACCCGTTGCCAAACCGGCTTGGCGTCCACCGGCATGCCGCTTTCGGTGTAGAAGCTGGTGCGCGCCTCGACCATGTAGTTGTGGTCGGTGTGATTGCGCAACTCCACCCACACCTGGGAGGTGCCGGTGTCGGTGCGTTCAATACCGTGGCCGATGCTGGACAGGCGGATCACTTTGTCCGGGCCGGTCAGGCCGCCTTTGAAGTTCCGGTTCAGGTTGTAGTCGGTGAAGATCACCGTGTTGTAGCCCGGGTCTTCGGTGCGTTGCTGGAATTCTTCCTCGCTCATGCTTTCGCAGCCGCTGATCAACAGAGCAGCGGCGACAGCAAAGGCGGTGCTCAACGTGCTGAGGAAAGAAGTATTGGTCATGGTGAGGTTCCTTCTGTGGGCCGGGCACTGGCGTAAGCGACACCATTGCCACGGGAATCGAAATGCACCGGCACTGAATGCGTCAGGTTGGGGAGCGGCTGTTGGGCGCTGTCCAGAAAGCGGACTTGCAGCGCGGTGTGCTGCGGCGTGGTGTGCAGGGTGTGCACATGCAGGCCGTCCGGCAGGCGATGCCAATAGCGGGTGTCGGCACGGGTGCGGGTGCGCGCGGAAAGACCCTGGGCCGCCACGCCGATGGCGGTAATAGTGTGAAAGCCCGCCGCCAGACCACCGCCGGCGGCGGCACTGAAACCGGCCAGCGCGCTGCTGTCGCTGGCCGCGGTGAGCACGTCGCCGGTGGTCTCGGTGTTCTGTTTGAACTGCACCTTGCCCTCGATGATGCGATCCACGGTGCGTCCGCCCCGGGTGGAGGCCTGGAAGAACAGGTCCTCCACCGGGAACAGGGCGAGCGACTGTCCGTCGTTGTTTACGCCGCCGACTAACTCAGCGTGCTGCGCGCGAATGTGCTTACCGCGGCGGTAGACCAGTTGGTGATGGCCGACGCCGTCGGCCAGCTTGCGCGGCGCGCTGCCGGTCTCGGCGATCACCAGGGTGTTGTGATCGGCGTCGGGCACCGGGCCGTTCGGGCGGAATTGCCGGTACTCCTGGAAGTGCTGTTCGGCGAGGGTGTCGCTGCCGGCGAGTTTGGCCGACCAGCCAGCGAGAAAAATCAACGACGCGAAGTCGGTGGTGTGCTGATCTTCCTCGGCGAATGCGTCCTGCAACAGGCCGCTCAGAAAACTGGCCCGGGCGTTGCTGTAATCGCCATCGCGCAGAAACAGCAGTCCCCGATAGAAGAACACCATGCTGCGTTCGTAGGGCTCGCCCTTGAAGTCTTTCTCGCCTTCTTCGTACCAAAGGCTGCGGGCCCGGTGCGCCGCGTCGTTATCCGCGTAGACGCTTTCAATTTCAGTGATCGCCTGGTCCAGGGATGCCTTGGCCAGGTCATAGTGCCCCTGGCGGTAGGCGGCGGCGCCGATTTCCATCAGGTTGAGCACTTCGTTGCGGCGGCCTTCCTCGAACAGGGCCCGGTACAACGGCTGCAGATCGGCGGGCTTGTCCGCCACCACGTCCTGTTGCGCCGGCGACAGAGCACGGGCCTGATATTGCGTGGGTCCGGTGGCGCAGCCGGCCAGGAATAACGCGGCGGCCACCGGTATCCCGCGCTTAGCGATAGAGAACATTGTCCTGGGACGCCTTCTTCATTTCGTAGGCGCCGCTCCAAACAATGGTGCCCAGTTCCAGGTCGATCATCTCGAACGTCACCTGGTGATAACGGGAGCGGGTCTGGCTGCCGCGATCAATGGCATCCAGCGAGGCGATCCGCCCGCCGAGACGATAGTCCGCACCGGCGGTGGCCTGGGTCCGCCGGATGGTGCCGCCGTCCACGGCGCCGTCGCGCTTAAGCTGACGTTCTTTCTCCACCATGTCCGCATAGTGACGACCGACGAACACCATGCGGCCATTGGACGCGCGGTTGAGTTCCACGCGCAGGCGGTCGGTGAGCAGGTTGGTGTTGATGATCGAGGTGCTTTCGTTGCGCATGTATTCATTGTCGATAATGATGCGCGGCGGCACGTCCCGAGCCGCCAGAATGCGGTTGGAGAGCATGTCGCGCATCATCTGGTCGGTCATTGCCACCACGTCCTGGGACTCGATGCCCACCCCCTGAACCCGGCCGGACGAGGACGGGTCTTCATAGACGCTGGCCTGGCCGGCCACGTTATCCACCTGGCTGGGCGCGCAGCCCGCCACCAACGCCAGCGCGGCGGTGGCCGCGGTTAGGTTCCGGATTATCATGCTCCGCCTCTCGTTACTGATGTTATGACGAACGCCTGCGGGGGCGCGCCGGGCGTGCGGTCACGGATTATTGAAATCGTTTTTAGCGCCGGGCCCCATGGAGACCCCAGGGCACTCCAACCGGCTTAGCCCGGTGTATCGCCGAGCTCACCATGATGCTAATCACACGCCGCGTTCGGCACATACCCCATATGGGGTATGGTCGGTTCCAATCTGAAACGCCACCCCGGCCTTTGGGGGCGCCCGCGGTCGCTGTGACAATATGCCGCATTCCTTTCTTCGCGGTGATCGCTAGGCTTGCCGGCGACATTCTTCCATCGCCTCAAGTCTGGAGTTCGCCGTGTTTCGATCCGTTATCACCGTATCCCTGCTGTGCCCGGTTCTCGCTTGGGCGCAATCTACCAATCATCGATTGGAGACGGTGGAAGTGGCCGAGCAAGCGGACGCGCCGGCAGTGCCCACCACCACCGACGGCCGCCTTGGGCTGAGCGAGCGGGAAACCCCGGCCACGGTGGACGCGGTGGCCCGCGAAGACATCGAACAACTGGGCCTGCGTAATCTGATCGAGCTGTATCGCAGTGCCCCCGGCGTGGCCGCCGGCAATATTCCCGGCTCGCCGGCCTCGGTGTCGATGCGCGGTCTTACCGATGTGGGCTATCTGTTCGACGGTGTGCGTGTGGCGGACCCGTCCCTGGTGTCGCGCAATCTGGATACCTGGAATCTGGAGCGCGTGGAAATTCTGAAAGGGCCGGCGTCTGTGTTGCACGGCACCGGCGCCCTGGGCGGCACCATCAACCTGATCACCCGCAAGCCGACGCTGGACGGCGAACGCTACGAGGGCATGATCGAATATGGCAGCCACGACAGCCTGCGGCTGGGGGTGGGCACCAATCAGGTGGTCAACTCAAACGTGGCGGTGCGCGCTGATCTCAGCCACAGCAACAGTAACGGCTACGTCGACGATACCCGCTCGCAAACCACGGCCTTGACCACCGGCATCCTGATCCGGGCCAGCGACCGCCTCACGCTGACCGCCGCGCTGGATCTTTATAGCGACCGTTACACCACCCCCTACCAGGGCGCGCCGCTGCTGCCGGAGTCTGTGGCGCGGGATCCCAGCGACGTGGTATCCGGCGGCGGCCTGGTGCTCGATGAATCGATCCGTGACAACAATTACAACGTCGACGACGGCGCCATGGTCGCCGACAGCCAATGGCTGCGCACCAAGGCGGACTACCAGCTCAGCAGCACCTGGCGGCTGGTCAACGAACTGAGCTTTTATAACGCCAATCGCGACTGGGCCAACTCCGAGGACTTCACCTACAACAGCGGCACCGGCTTGCTGGATCGCAGCACCACCCGCATCAATCACCATCACCGTTTCGCCACCGACCGTTTTTACGGCGCCTACGACGGCTACCTGGGCGAGCGCCGCCACCGTCTGGTGGTCGGCGCCGAATACCAGTACTCCGACTTCGACAGCCGGCGGCGTTTCGGCAGCACCACCTCGGTGGACCCGTTTAACCCGGACCGTGGCACCATGCCGGCGAACACGCCCGCCAACTACGGCTCGCGCGCCGATTACGACAGCAGCGTGTCCGGTGGCGCGGTGTTTATCGAAGACGCGCTCAACATCACCCCGCGCTGGCTGGCGGTGGCCGGCGCCCGTTACGAATACCTGAGCCTGGACCGCGGCATCGACGACCTGGCCGCCGGCACCCGGGAAATCTTCGGGCAAACCTTCGAAGACCTGTCCTGGCGGTTGGGCACGGTCTACGACCTGACCAATAACGTGCAGCTTTTCGCTCAGTACAATCGCGCCTCGGCGCCGATCACCGGCCTGCTGCTCAGCAACGCCGACCGGGCCCGCTTCGACCTGAGCCAGGGCCGGTCCGTGGAAGCCGGCGCGCGCGGCGACTTCTTCGCCGACCGGCTGACCGTCAGCGCCACCAGCTACCGGCTGCGTCAGGACGACATTCTCACCCGGGACCCGGCCAACCCGGCGCTGTCAGTGCAGGGCGGCAGCCTGGACGTACGCGGCGCGGAACTGTCCGTAACGCTGCGGCCCCACGAGCGCTGGTGGCTGAATCTGAACGGCGCGGTCAACCACGCGGAATACGACGAACTGAGCGGTGGCAGTGGCGAAGACCTGTCCGGCAATCGCCTGACCAATGTGCCGGAACACACCGCCAACCTGAGCAGCGCCTACACCCTGGCCGCCTTGCCCCTGACCCTGGGCGGCGCGGTACGCTACAGCGGCGATTTTTATACCAGCACCGCCAACCAGTATCGGGTGGACGAGCGCACCTTGCTGGACGCCTGGGCCAGCTACCCGCTGGCCAAAGGCACGCTGACCCTGCGCGGCCGCAACCTCACCGATGAGTTCTACGCCGACTGGTCCGGCTACAGCGCCACCCAGGTGTACGTGGGCGAACCGCGCACCGTGGAACTGAGCTGGACCGGCCGCTTCTGATGGGGGGTTCTTTCTCGGCCAAAGGCTATGCCGCCCTGTGGCGCTGGCACTTCTACGCGGGCCTGTTCACCGCGCCGTTCCTGGTGATCCTGGCGGTCACCGGTGCAATCTATCTGTTTAACGACGAACTCAACGACTGGATCTATCCCGAACTGCGCTTCGCGCCCAGCGGCGACCGCATCCAGCCCGCCGGGGAACTGGTGGCGGCGGTGCGCCGGCGCTACCCGGACGCCACCGTCACCCGCATCGACATGCCGGTGGCCGCCGGCCGCACCGCCATGGCGTTCGTCACTCCCCAGCAGGGTGAGGGCCAGGGCGAACCGTTCCGCGCCTTCGTCGATCCCGGCGACGGCACCGTGCTGGGGGATGTCATCTACACCGACACCCTGGTGGGCTTCGCCGACCGCATGCACGGTTCGCTGCTGCTCGGCGAGCGCGGCGACGCCATCGTCGAGCTGGCGGCCAGTTGGGCGCTGGTGCTGGTGATCACCGGTCTGTGTCTTTGGTGGCCACGCGGCCGGCGCAAGGGCAGGGCGTTGCGCTTCGATCCGCGCCCCAAAGGACGCGGCCGCTGGCGGGAACTGCACCGGCTAGTGGGCGCTTACACCGCCGTCATGATCGTCTTTCTGATTATCACCGGTTTGCCCTGGGCCAGCTTCTGGGGCGACCGCGTACTGTCGCCGGCAAGCAACGCCCTGGGGCTCGGTTACCCGCCCGAGCTGCGCCACCACGGCGGCGGCGAATCCAAGACCCTGCTGGATACCCTCGGCGAAGCGCCCTGGGCTCTGCAGCAGGCGCCGCTGCCCAACGCCGCCTCGCCGGCGGCTCACCACGGCCACCATCAAGGCAATCCGCCACCGGCCAACCTCGACACCTCCACGGCGGCGATCAATCGGGTTCACCGGCTGCTGGCGGCGCGGGATCTGGCGCTGGGCTATCGGCTGTCGATCCCGCAAACCGCCGACGAACCCTACAGCGCCTATACCTACCCACCGCGCCCCGAAGGCCAGCGCACCCTGCACGTGGACAGTGGCGCCGACAGCCTGCTGATGGAAGTCACCTTCGACGACTACGGCGCCATCGCCAAGGCGGTGGAATACGGCGTCGCCCTGCATATGGGTAACTACTTCGGCCGCGCTAACCAGATCGTCATGCTGATTCCCTGCCTCGCCATCGTCGCCCTGGTGATCACCGGCACCCTGATGTGGTGGCGCCGTCGCCCGCTCGGCGGCTTTGGCGCGCCGCCGGCCAAGGCACCGATGCGCAAACGCTATCTGCTGGCGGTGACGCTGACGTTATTGGTGTTGTTGCCGTTGGCGGGACTCAGCCTGATCGTGGTGCTGACGGTGGAGAAAATAGCGCGCTGGAAAAAGGAATGAGCGCGGCGCCGGTCACCGGCCGGCTAACCGGTCCTCTTTGCGGACATGCGCCACCAGCGCCTCGAAGGTCTCTTTGAGCGCCAGAAAATCCCCTCGGCGCACAACCGGGCGATGGGAGAACCACTGATCCCGCGATCGTGCCCGCTCACGGCTGTCCGGCCAGAGCCGCATTTCGCAGGCGTTGCCAATCACCACCAGATACAGATCCCGGCGCCCATCGGTGAACGCAAGATGCCTTGGAATATAGGCCTCCACATCGCACGGCAGCGTGTACCACAACGCCTCGTTGCGCCACATCACATTCCCCAGCGGCGCCTTCACCGAACAACCGATCGAGTTGTGCCGGTTGTACAGCACCGCGTTTATCTCGCTGAACGGAAACGCCGCCTCCAGCTCCCCCGGCTTCACGGGCGACGCCAGCCGCTCCAGCCAGCCCGGCTGCCGCCCGCTACCGGAGTGCCGGCCGCAAAGGTTCTCTTCGCGATAATAAATGTTCATGGCGTGGCTCTCCCCGGCCAATGAAAGATCGCATGACACGAGCAGCGCAACCTATAAGGCCGGGTGCGGGGCGTCCACCTTTCCGACGGTGAACCGCAACCCGCTTCTCATTGTGGTGGCGTGCGCGCTGTGCGGCGTTGCCGCGACTTCAATGGGCTAAATCCCGGCCCAGTGTCGAATCCGATGGTCACGGCTCGACCACAGAGTACGCCGCTGCTATCGCGGCACCCGCTGGTCTGAACAGGAGAACGCTTATGTCCGGTAATACCGTCAAACTGCACCGCGTGCTGCGCGCCACCCCCGAGCGTGTCTACCGCGCTTTTGTCGACCGGAACGCCATGGCCAAATGGCTTCCGCCCTTCGGTTTCACCGCCACCGTGCACGAAAGCGACGTCCGCGAAGGCGGCAGCTACCGCATGTCGTTCACCAACTTCACCACCGGCGCCAGCCACTCATTCGGCGGCACCTACGTGGAGCTAAAACCCAACGAACGCATCCGCTACACCGATCGCTTTGACGACCCCAACCTGCCCGGCGAAATGAGCGTCACCGTGACCCTGAAGCCGGTGCTCTGCGGCACCGACCTGACCATCGTGCAGGAAGGCGTGCCCGAGGTGATTCCCGTCGAGTTCTGCTACCAGGGCTGGCAGGAGTCGTTGATTCAGCTCGCGCAGTTGGTTGATCCGGAGATCCCCGACGAGGGTTAAGTGGCGGCCCCAAAAGGCCGCAAATAGAAGCATCCTGCTCGTTGCGTAAACGCTATTAAAGAACCTAATCTATTGCGTAATCACCGGAAAGCAACTGGCAGGATGCTCCATGAGTACTTTCCATCAACAACTGAAAACGCGCCGAAAGGCGCTGCGCTTACGACAATTGGATCTGGGGCTGCGCCTGGGGATGCCGCGCCAGCAATATCAACGCTTAGAAGCTCAGGGCAATCCCCGACTGGATACTCTGGAGTTAGTCGCCAAGGGGCTGAACAGTGAAGTGATGCTTATACCGCGCGAGAAGGCCGTGGCGGTCCAAGCCGTGCTGGAAGGAAAAATAGGAACGGGGAGTGAAAGCCACGCCCCCTTCTATGGCATTGACGAACCGTCGCTGTCCGATAATCCCTGGGCCGGTCTTCTGGGCGATGAGGAGTGAGCGGAGCAGTCTTTCCCCACCGACAAATTACCCGCGACGGAACATAACCCGAGTGATCGCTGGTTCCCTGCATTTATTTGTGCCACAAGATGGTGTAATTTCGGACCTGCATCACAAAATAATAACCGCCGGCCCGGAGAGGCCAGGCGAAAGAATAATGATTCAGGGGAAAGGGATGTCTGTCCGCGAGCGCACCCGCCGGCCCGCTATGGGCCCTGAAACAACCACCCGCGAAGCCGTTGCCCGCCGGGGCTGACCCTAATGGCCACGGTAATTCCCAGCCTCAGCACCATTCGCGGCATGACCCCCGGCGAACGGCGTCTCGGCCAGCGCCTGGAAAGCCTGCTCGAGGACGACTACACCGTCTGGTACGACATCCCCCTGGGCCGCCAGCGCCGCTATCCCGACTACATCATCCTCCACCCCGGCCGGGGTCTGCTGTTTCTGGAGGTCAAAGACTGGAAGCTGGATACCCTCAAGCGCCTCACCCCACGTGACGCCGAGATCTATACCCAGCAGGGCCTTAAAACCGTCAGTAATCCCCTGGAGCAGGCGCGCCAGTGTGCCCTGGTGGCGATCAACCGCCTGCAGCGCGACCCACACTTGATGCAGACCGGCGGCCGCTTCAAGGGTAATCTCTGTTTTCCGTGGGGCCATGGGGTGGTCTTCCCCAATATCACGCGCAAGCAATGGAACGACGCCATCTCTGAGGCGGACCAGGAACTGGTGCTGCCCCCGCACCGCCTGATCTGTAAAGACGAGATGACCGCCACGGCCGACCCGGAAGCCTTTCAGGCCCGGCTCTGGGGCATGTTCGAATACGCCTTCGGCGAAAAACTCACTCTCCCGCAGATCGACCGCATCCGCTGGCAGCTTTTCCCGGAAATCCGCATTAACGCCCCGCAGCAAAACCTATTTGGCGGAGGCGACCAGGACGAAGACCCGGTCGGTGGAGAAACGAACGAAGGAAAAGAACTGGTCATCCCCGACATCGTCCGCGTCATGGACCTGCAACAGGAGCAGCTCGCCAAAAGCATGGGCGACGGCCACCGCGTCATCCACGGCGTCGCCGGCTCCGGCAAAACCCTGATCCTCGGCTACCGCTGCCTGCACCTGGCCCAGGCCGTCACCAAACCCATCCTGGTGCTGTGCTTCAACATCACTCTGGCCGCCCGGTTGCGCAGCTTCATCGCCGAGAAAGGTATCGAAGAGAAGGTACAGGTGCACCACTTCCACGAATGGTGCGGCCTGCAGCGAAGAACCTACAACGTGGACCTGATACAAGGCGCCGCGCCCCACTGGGAGAGGGAAGTAGAAACCGTCATCCAGGCCGTGGAGAAAGACCAGATACCCCGCGCCCAATACAGCGCGGTGATGATCGACGAAGGTCATGATTTCGAGCAGGAATGGCTCAAGCTCATCGTCCAGATGATAGACCCGGACACAAATTCACTGCTGCTGCTCTACGACGACGCCCAGTCCATCTACAAGAAGCGCAGCCTGAAGTTCCCGCTTTCCAGCGCGGGCATTGAGGCGCGTGGGCGTACCACTATCCTGAGACTCAACTACCGCAACACCAGAGAAATCCTCAGCTTCGCCTACGACTTCGCTAGGGACTTCCTGCAAGCCCAGGATACGGATGACGACCACGTGCCGCTGATTGCGCCGGAAGCCGCTGGCACTAGAGGCCCGCCGCCGCAGTTTCGCCGCTTCGAGGATTTCAGTGAGGAAGTTGCCTATATCACCCGCTGTATTAGCAAATGGCACAAAGAGGGAAAGCCGCTTCACACCATTGCTGTCATTTATGGCCACAATTGGCAGGGCGAAGCAATACATAGGGGTTTAAAAGCTAAAGGCATAACGTGCTTTTGGCTAAAAAACAAAAATGAGAAGAGGGGCTATGATGCGAGCGCAGAAAGGGTGTCTTTGATGACGCGGCACAGTAGTAAGGGCCTGGAGTTCGATACGGTAGTGCTTGCGGGTTTGGGTGGTTTTAAGGATGTAGAGAAAAATCTCGAGCAGGAAGTACGGTTGCTTTATGTTGGGATGACACGAGCACGGCAAAATCTATTGCTCACAGGGTGCGGAAGTTGCTTTTTCCTTTTTGATCGGTTTAATAGTAAAAATTCTTCGTTGTAGGTCTATCCTCTAAATAGTTATTGGGTAGGAATAATTAAAAACATAGCCATGTTTGCGTCGATTCCCCGTGTGTAAAGTGGTGGAGCAGAGAAAATCCATGAGCTAATTTTTAGTATTATATTAATGTGCCGGAAATTGTAATTTTTGAGGCGCTGTCTGTTTGGGCTTTTTTTGTCTGGGGGTTGGGTTTGAGAGAGACTATAGAGCGCGTAACGATTTATTTTCCTGAAATATTATGTGTGTACCGAGGTGAATGTAGAGAAGATACACTTTTGTTTTTCGATGAGCTTGATCGTTGCGTTCTTGAAAATATGAATTATGTGCGTATTGATGCGTCGAAGCTTAAGAGCATAACGGCGGCAGCATCTCTGATTCTTTTTGCAAAAGTAACGAGGTGTCAATGCTGTGCTCCACAAGGAGTTTTTAGATATCGTGACCAGGTTATTCTGATCGACTTTGGCGAAAACGAAGAGATGGAAAGGTTTTTTGTTAAGGTGGGGTTGTGGGCGGCCCTGAAATCTGGCGGACAGTCAAAACTAGATAAGCTATGGAATAATAATGATGTGCGATTTAAGAGTGGAAGTAATCCAAGCCGGGAGTTTTCGGAAATTATATCCTGGCTCCGAACCTATAAAGATCCTCTGCCCAAGAAAATGATGTCAGCTCTGCAAGAAGCCTATCTTAATATTGCTCACCATGCATATGAACGTTTCAAAAAGAAAGATATTCCATTAGTGCCCTTTATGTATGATAGATGGTGGCAGTATGCGAGTTATGACTCATCTCAGGGCGGCTTCTCTGTAGTCCTCTATGACATGGGGGTGGGCATGCCAGAGATGGTAAGAGAGCAGAAAAAGAGGGTAAAAGACAGTCGTGCGGTTGAGATTGCCATGGAAACAGGCTTTACTACTACAAAAGTTGTAGGTAGGGGCAGAGGGTCGGAAGATATGCAAAGACCCATCAAAGTAAATGACTATGCGGAGTACCTCTTTGTTTATAGTGGTCGAGGCTTGGTAGTGTACGATCATGATGGAGTGATACAGTCTAGTAACCTTAGGTATGGCATTTCTGGAACTTTGATAGAGTGGCGATTTAACGAGGAAGTCGATGATTACCAAGGTGATTGACATGGGGTCTGATTTTTCTAGATCCCCCTTTGGAAGATACCCAAATGATGGACGGAATAGCGGGGAGAGGTTCCGAAAAGAAATATTGGTTCCGTTAATGAAGGATTCTGATGTTGTTTGTATAGAGGTTCGCCTTGATTCGGTAGAGCAAGGATATGAATATGGCTCCTCTTTTCTTCATGAGGCTTTTGGTGTGCTTGTTCGCGATGAGGGCTTTTCACCCGAAGAGGTTAAAAGTAAAATAAAAATCGTAACGAAGCATGACGATTATAAGAGAGAGATTTATCAGTACGTCGCTGATCCAGGTGGGCGTTAAATGGTTTTTGTGCAAATAACTTTTAGTTTCCTGGCTATATTGGTTGTGATGGTGGGGTGGCGCGTCATTTATAATAACGCACGGCGTCTTGCATGCCGTAGTGAGGCTCACTCACACGTTATGAGGATGATATCATCTATTGAAGATATTGAGTTTTCTGCTATTGCCCATTGGTCAAGTCGGGAAAAAATTAGTAGTACAGAGGTTCAGTTTCTTTTAGGTAGAATTATGGCTTTAAGAAGTTACCTCTCTGTCTCTGACGCTTACTTTGGTGAGGGTTGGTGGGGGGCTTCACTGGCTGAGTTGCGATCAGTTTTGTCTCTTGATATTGAGTATAAGCATACTCTGCCAGGTGATGATTTGCAGAAGAGAATGCTTAGTGCACATCATGGATGTGGACAAATGAAGAAAAAGATAATTGAAAAGTTTATTCAGTCTTATTCTGTTTCTTTTTGAGCCCTGGTTTTGATTTTGGAATTTGATTGCGCTTTAATGAAGAAGCCCCGGCGGGAAAACCCGCCGGGGCTTCTTCATATCACCAACAGTGAATAAAGCGAAGACTTAAACTCGCTCAATCACCGTAGCAATACCCTGACCCAAGCCAATGCACATGGTGGCAAGACCGATCTGGCCGTCGTTGCCTTCCAGTACGTTGAGCAGGGTGCCAGTGATGCGCGCACCGGAGCAGCCCAGGGGGTGACCCAGGGCGATGGCGCCGCCGTTCAGCTTGACCTCTTTCATCTTGTCGATCAGCTTGAGGTCCTTCAGTACCGGCAGGGACTGCGCGGCGAAGGCTTCGTTGAACTCGACGTAGTTCGATGTCGTCGATGGTCAGGCCGGCCCGTTTCAGGGCTTTCCGGGTGGCGCGCAGCGGGCCGTAGGACATGATGGCGTTCCATAGCTAAGCTGCAGATCGAGCATGGGTTCATGCTAGCCGCGTCTTTCAGGTAGGTTCGGCTGCGTATGGCTATCCTATTTGCCAAGAGAGGAATAAAAAAACGGAATTGCATCACTTTTAAGAATAACCATCTGTAATTTTTTTACGGATGCTCTGTGTGCTGTGTTATAGTCATGCAAGTCAAACCTATGGTTAGGAATTAATTGCATGCTGACTCGATTCGAAGTGACCAACTTTAAGAACTTCGCTGAAAAAATTGTATTGGATTTAACCGATACGAAGAAATATGGGTTTAATGCTGACTGTATTCGAGACGGCGTAGTTCGAAAGGCTTTGGTTTATGGACATAATGGTGTTGGGAAATCAAATCTTGGTTTTGCGATCTTTGATTTGGTCTCACATACAACTGATAAATGCAATGGAAGAAAATACTACATTAATTATTTGAATGCTTCTTCCCCGAAAGAGATGGCTGAATTTTCATACACGTTCAAATTCGATTCTGGGGTGGTAGAATATAAATATGGGAAAAAAAGCCATGAGAAGATTGTATATGAAAGCTTGTATGTAAACGGTAGGCTATTTGCCGGAATCGACAGACGAGAGAGTAATATTGCGGAAGTTAATGCTCTTGGAGCTGAAAATCTTAAGACAGATATGGGGGCCTCTAAGATATCAGTTGTTTCTTATATAAAAGCTAATGCTGTTCTCGAGAAGAATGAAGATAATCTATGTTTTGACAGCTTCATCGAGTTTGTCGATGGTATGTTGTTCTTTAGGTCTTTAGATAGTAATAGCTATATAGGCTTTGAACAAGGATCGACAAGCATCGGAGTAGACATTGTTTCTCAAGGCAATGTGGAAGATTTTGAAAACTTTTTGAACGAAGCTGGTATAGAGTGCAAACTAGGAGTGATAGACGAAGCGGAGGAGCCGGCTTTGGCTTTTGATTTCAATGGGAAGTTGATTCCCTTTTACGCTATTGCGTCTCAAGGCACTAAGTCTCTTGCTTTGTTCTATTATTGGTACCACCGGTTTAGAAGCGGGTCTGGTGTCTCTTTGATATTTGTTGATGAGTTTGATGCTTTTTATCATCATTCATTGTCTTCCCTCGTCATTTCGAAGTTGCGCGACGTAGAGGCTCAGGTCATAACCACAACCCATAACACATCTATTATGACTAATGATTTGCTTCGTCCTGATTGCTATTTTCTGATTGGGAAAAGCGGCATTAGGTCGCTTTCTGATAGAACTCAGAAGGAGCTGCGCGAGGCGCATAATATAGAGAAGATGTATAGGGCCGGGGCTTTTGATGGCTAACTATATTTTACTCGTATTTGAGGGCGAAAAGACAGAGAGAAAAATTTTCGAGGCGATCCAGGGTCATTATTTTTCTGATTCTGTAAATACTATATTAAAAGCAGTTTATTGCACTGACATATATAATCTTTATGGTAAATTGGAAGATGACCCTTATCTGGACGTTTTTGAGATTATAAAAGAGAAACAAAAAAATAGCGCCGAGCTTGATGGTATAGTCAGAGAAAATGTCTCTGAAGTGTTTCTTTTCTTTGATTATGATGGCCATGCTTCTGCAGCAAGTGACGATAAACTCATCGAGTTGCTCCAGTATTTTGACGAAGAAACTGAAAATGGGAAACTATACATCAGCTATCCGATGGTCGAATCCATAAAGCACCTTAAAGATGGGGTTAGCTTTCATGATGTAGTTGTTCCGGCAAAAGAAAACATTAGATACAAACATCATGTCAGTATAAATTGTGACAGGCACCTCGTTGATATTTGTTCTATTGAAAAACATGTTTGGGGTTTTGTTTTTTCTCAGCATTGCAAAAAAGCAAGCTATATAGTTGCCTCTGAGTTTGTTCTTCCCGGCGGTGTGATTGAGCAGTCGGAGATTTTTAGTGCCCAGCTTTCAGCCTATATATTTCCTTATGAGCGTGTCGCTGTTCTAAGTGCTTTTCCGCTTTTTGTTGCAGATTATTTCGGATATGAATATTTGGATCTTTAATGTTTTTAAGATTACTGTATTCGCATTCTGTATGCCTTCAAAGTTGGGGACTTTCTAAGCATATTGCTACGATTAAGAATTGATGGTTCTTAATTATGCAGGGCCTGGAGAAAGCCGCTGGGTTTGGGCTCTAGTCACCACAAAAAAGCCCCGGCGGGAAAATCCCGCCGGGGCTTCTTCGTACTACCAACAGTAAATAAAGCGGAGCCTTAAACCCGCTCAATCACCGTAGCAATACCCTGACCCAAGCCAATGCACATGGTGGCAAGACCGATCTGGCCGTCGTTGCCTTCCAGTACGTTGAGCAGGGTGCCGGTGATGCGCGCGCCGGAGCAGCCCAGGGGGTGGCCCAGGGCGATGGCGCCGCCGTTCAGGTTGACCTTCTCTTCCATCTTGTCGATCAGCTTGAGGTCCTTCAGTACCGGCAGGGACTGCGCGGCGAAGGCTTCGTTGAGCTCGACGTAGTCGATGTCGTCGATGGTCAGGCCGGCCCGTTTCAGGGCTTTCTGGGTGGCGGGCACCGGACCGTAGCCCATGATGGCGGCGTCACAGCCGGCCACGGCCATGCTGCGGATCTTGGCGCGGGGCTTGAGGCCCAGGGCCTGGGCGCGCTCGGCGCTCATTACCAGCATGGCGCTGGCACCGTCGGACAGGGCCGAGGAGGTGCCGGCGGTGACGGAGCCGCTGACGGGATCGAACACCGGGCGCAGCTTGGCCATGTCTTCCAGGCTGGCGCCGGCGCGGATGGTTTCGTCGATCTCGCAGAGGATCTTACGGCCGTCGGCGTCGTGGCCTTCGATGGGTACGATTTCGTTTTTCCAGCGGCCCTGTTCGGTGGCTTCCCAGGCTTTCTTGTGGGAGCGCACGCCGAACTGGTCTTGCTGTTCACGGGTGATGCCGTGCATGCGGCCGAGCATTTCCGCGGTCAGGCCCATCATGTTGGAGGCCCGCGCGGTGTGCTTGGACAGCTCGGGGTTGAGGTCCACACCGTGGTCCATGGCCACATGGCCCATGTGCTCCACACCGCCGATCACGAACACGTCGCCGTTGCTGGTTTCGATGGCCTGGGCGGCGCTGTGCAGGGCCTGCATGGAGGAGCCGCACAGGCGGTTCACGGTCTGCGCGGCGCTGGTGCGCGGCAGGCCGGCCAGCATGGAAATGTTGCGGGCGATGTTCATGCCCTGTTCTTTGGTCTGGTTCACGCAGCCCCAGATCACATCTTCGGTTTCTTCGATGCTCCAGTTGGGGTTGCGTTCCATCAACGCCTGGATCAGCAGCGCGGACAGTTTTTCCGCGCGCACGTTGCGGAATTGGCCGTTACGGCTTTTGCCCATGGGGGTGCGCACGGCATCGACGATGACTACGTCTTTCGGATTCAAACTCATTTCAAAATCTCCTTTGCCCGTGCCTTACGCGAAGAAGGCTTCGCCTTTGGCGGCCTTGTCTTTAAGCATCTGGGGGGCTTCGTAAAGCTTACCCAGGTGGGCGTATTTGTCGCACAGTTCCGCGAATGCCTTGGTGCCGATGCTGTCGATGTAGCGCAGCGGGCCACCGCGGAACGGCGGGAAGCCGATGCCGTAGATCATCGCCATGTCGGCTTCGGCGGCGGAGCCGACGATGTTGTCTTCCAGGCAGCGGATGGTTTCGGTGCACATCGGAATCATCATGCGGGCGATGATGTCGTCGGCGTCGTAATCCTTGGCGTCGCTGGTGACGGCGGGCTTGATCAGCTCGTAGGTCTTCTCGTCGACGACCTTCTTGGGCTTGCCCTTCTTGTCTTCCTCGTACTTGTAGAAGCCGATACCGTTTTTCTGACCATAGCGTTCGTTTTCGAACATGATCTCGGTCGGGTCCTTGAAGTCGTGGTCCATGCGCTCGGGGAAGCCTTCGGCCATCACTTGCGCGGCGTGTACGCCGGTGTCGATGCCGACGACGTCGAGCAGGTAGGCGGGGCCCATGGGCCAGCCGAATTTCTGCATCACCTTGTCGACTTGCTGGAAGTCGGCGCCGTCACGCACCAGCATGCTGAAGCCGGCGAAGTAGGGGAACAGCACGCGGTTCACCAGGAACCCGGGGCAGTCGTTTACCACTACCGGGTTCTTGCCCATTTTCTGGGCGTAGTTAACCAGAGTGGCGATGGTTTCGTCGGAGGTCTTCTCGCCGCGGATCACTTCCACCAGGGGCATCATGTGCACCGGGTTGAAGAAGTGCATGCCGCCGAAGTTTTCCGGCTTTTTCAGCGCTTCCGCCAGGCGGGTGATGGAGATGGTCGAGGTGTTGGAGGCGAGTACCGCGCCGTCTTCCAGCACTTCCTCAGTTTCCGCCAGGACTGATTGTTTGACCTTCGGGTTTTCCACCACCGCTTCGACGACCACGTCGATGTTGGTGAAGTCGCCGTAGCTTAGCGTCGGGCGGATCATGGACAGGGTTTTGCCCATTTTGGCGGCGTCCATCTTGCCTTTGCTGACGCGTTTGGAAAGCAATTTGGAGGCTTCGTTCATGCCCAGGTCGAGGGCGTCCGCCTGGATGTCCTTCATTACGATCGGGGTGCCCTTGAGCGCGGACTGGAAGGCGATGCCGCCACCCATGATGCCGGCGCCCAGTACCGCGGCGTTGTTCACTTCGCGGCTGGCTTTGGCGGTCTTGCCGTTGACTTTCTTGACCTGCTGATCGGCCAGGAACAGGCCCACCATGGCGGTGGCTTGCGGGGTCTTGGCGACCTTGGCGAAGCCCTTGGACTCCACGTCGAGCGCTTCGTCGCGCTTCATGCCGGCGGCTTTTTGCATGGACTTAACCGCTTCCATGGGCGCCGGGTAGTTCTTGCCGGCCTGCTGCTGGACCATGGCGGAACCGGTCTGGAACGCCATCATCTGCTCCATGGGGGGCATCGGCAGCGGTTCCAGTTTTTCCTGGCGCTTGGCGCGGAAGTCGATCTTGCCGGCCAGGCATTGCTTGACCAGATCGATGGCGGCGTCGCGGACCAGGTCGGCTTTGACCACCGCGTCCACCATGCCGTCCTTGAAGGCTTTTTCCGGCTTATGCTGGCCGCCGGCTGAAATCCACTCGATGGCGTTGTCCACGCCCATCACGCGCGGTGCGCGCACGGTGCCGCCGAAGCCGGGGTAGATACCGAGTTTCACTTCCGGGAAGCCCACTTGCGCCTGTTCGCTCATCACGCGGAATTCGCAGGCCAGGCACATTTCCAGGCCGCCGCCCAGGGCGAAGCCATTGATGGCGGCTACTTTCGGCACGTCCAGGTCTTCGAAGGCGTTGAAGATGTCGTTCGCCTTGCGGGACCAGGTGGCGATTTCCGCCTCGTCCTGCGCGAACATTTGGGTGAATTCGGTGATGTCCGCGCCGACGATGAACACGTTTTTCGCGGAGGTGACGACGATGCCTTTCACCTGATCGTTGCCTTTCAGGGCCTCGGTGGCCTTGCTCAGGTCTTCCAGGGTGGCTTGGTCGAACTTGTTCACGGACTCGCCCTGAAGGTCGAACTTCAGTTCGGCGATCCCGTCGTCAAGCAGTTGTACGCTTACGGCGTTGCCTTGGTAAATCATATCGATTGCTCTCCAGTCCCAAAGTATGCGGCCGGCCAGCCGCCTTGGTGAGCCTGTGGTTCCTCACTTGAGGGCGCCAAGTATAGGGAAGCAAAGGGTACACATTCAGTCCCTTTTTGTGACTTGCGAGTCGGTATCAACCCTCTCACCCCCTGTATGGGCCTGCGGCGGGCGGTTTCAACCTTCAGTCCTCGCCCGGGAAGGATACAGCAACCCGGTGGCGGAGTATCTTGACTCCGAGGACCGCTACCCGGACCCTTGCCGCGTCTTTCCGCCAGGCTGAGTTGATGAGCGCACGACCCTTCCCCGAGATCCGCCGCCGCCCGGTGGCCGCCGTTCCGGACTGGCCCGATGTGCCGCCGTTGTTGGCGCGGGTGCTGAGTGCCCGGGGCGTCACCGATGAACAGCAGTTGCGCCTGAATCTGGGCCGCCTGCCGCACCCGGACGGCTTTAACGGCCTGGGCGCGGCGGTGGCATTGTTGGCCACCGCCCGCGAGCAGCACTGGCGCATTTGCGTGGTGGGCGACTACGACGCCGACGGCGCCACCGCCACCGCCCTGATGGTACGAGGCCTGGAGAGCCTGGGCTTCCCGCGCCCGGATTACCTGGTGCCCAACCGTTTTGAATACGGCTACGGCCTGTCGCCGGCCATCGTCGCGCTGGCCAAAGAGACCCTGGCGCCAGATCTGATCATCACCGTGGACAACGGCATCGCCAGCGTGGACGGCGTGGCCGCCGCCCGTGATGCGGGGATGCGGGTGCTGATCACCGACCACCACCTGCCCGGCGACCAACTTCCGGACGCGGACGCCCTGGTGAATCCGCGTCTCTGCGAGGACGGCTTTCCGGCCCGTAATCTGGCCGGTGTCGGCGTGGCCTTTTATCTGTTGATGGCGGTACAGCGTCATCTGGGCGTTCAGGGCCAGGTGGTGGACCTGCTCGATCTGGTGGCCCTGGGCACGGTGGCGGATGTGGTGGTGCTGGACGACGCCAACCGCATTCTGGTGGAGCAAGGGCTGCGCCGCATTCGCGCCGGCAAGGGCAGCCCCGGGCTGCGAGCCTTGCTGAGCGTGGCCGGTCGGGACCCGTCGCGGGTGGTGGCGGCGGATCTGGGGTTCGCCGCCGGACCCCGTCTGAACGCCGCCGGGCGCCTTACCGACATGAGCCACGGCATTGAGTGCCTGCTGGCCGACAGCGAGACGCAGGCGCGCCGCTTCGCCGAAGAGCTGGACACCATCAACCGGGAGCGTCGCGGCATCGAGCAGGGCATGCGCGACGCCGCCATGTTGGAAGTGGCGCGGCTGCGCGAGCGGGACTTGCCGCCGGCGCTGTGTCTGCATGGCGAAGACTGGCACGAAGGCGTGGTGGGTATTCTCGCCTCGCGGGTTAAGGAGTCGGTGCACCGGCCGGTGATTGCTTTCGCGCCGGCCCGCGAGCCGGGTTTGCTGAAAGGTTCCGGTCGTTCGATTCCGGGCCTGCATTTGCGCGATGTGCTGGATGCGGTGGCCACCGCCAATCCGGCGCTGCTGCACAAGTTCGGCGGTCACGCCATGGCCGCCGGCATGACCTTGCGCGCCGCTGATCTGCCCGCGTTCACCGAGGCGTTTCAGGCCGCGGTGGCGGCAGTGGCCGCCGACGACCTGTTCGACGAAGTGGTGGAAACCGACGGCGCTCTGGAAGAAGCGGATCTGTGCCTGGAGACCGCGGAAATGCTCAGCCACCGCTTCCCCTGGGGGCAGGGCTTTCCGCCGCCGCGCTTCGACGGCGAGTTCGAGGTGCTCGACAGCCGGGTGGTGGGCGAGCGTCATCTCAAGCTGACCCTGGGCCTGCCCGGCTGCGGCGGCGTGGTGGACGGCATTCATTTCAACGCCGATCTGGACCAGCTCGGCGGCCGCCTGCGCCGGGTGCACGGCATTTACCGTCTGGAAGTGAACGACTTCCGCGGCCGCCGCAACCCGCAGTTGCTGTTCGAGCACCTCAGACCCTTGTAGGAGCGGGCCTTGCCCGCGAAAGGCAAGCGCAGCTTGCCGGCAGGATTAGCGAGGCCTCTGGAATCCCGCCGGGAGCTCCGCTCCCTTTCGCGGGCAAGGCCCGCTCCCACAAGAGGCCCGCTCCTACAACAGGTGCCTCGCCGCGGGCACTTTGCTAGCATTGCCGTTCGCGCCGCCCCGGCGTGGTGTACCCGATTCGATTCTCGCGCGGCCCAAAAGGCCGGCGATGTCTGGCAGCCCCTAACGGAGGGAAGCATGAAAACAATACACAAACACCGCCTGGAAGCCGGCTCGGACGTGCAGGAACTGCGCCTGCCGGAAGAAGGTGATGTGCTGCGCGTCGACTTTATCCAGCAGGAACGCGCCATCTATATGTGGGTGGAAGTGGACGCGGACACCGTCATCGACACCCCCAAGGAAGTGCGCCGCTTCAAAGTGTTCGCCACTGGCAGCGGTATCCCCAACAACGCGGTCTACATCGGCACCACCCTGGATACGCTTAAACCGGAGGCGTTTCACGTCTACGAATTGGTGGACTGATACCCCACACGCCTGGCCACGGCCTCGTCAGAGGCCGGCCGAAACGGTAGAATGCGCGGCTTTTCTTGATTTATTGAATGCCCACTGAACGCCCATTGAGAGCCTTTATGGAAGTGAATCCACTGAGAACCCACCTCACCGACCTGGCCGAGCGCGTCGAAGCGCTGAGGGGGTATCTTTGACTACGACCAGAAGAGCGAACGCCTGGTCGAAGTAGAGCGCGAACTGGCCTTGCCGGATGTCTGGAATGAGCCCGAACGGGCCCAGGCGCTGGGCAAGGAGCGCTCGCAACTGGAATTCGTGGTCGCCACCCTGGACCAGGCCGGCCAGGGCGTCGGCGACACCCGGGATTTGCTGGAACTGGCGGTGGAAGAGGGCGACGAAGCCACGGTCGCGGAAGTGGAAACGGATCTGAAGCGCCTGGAGCGCATGGTCGCCGATCTGGAATTCCGCCGTATGTTCTCCGGCGAGATGGACACCTCCAACGCCTACCTGGACATCCAGGCCGGTTCCGGCGGCACCGAAGCTCAGGACTGGGCGGAGATGCTGCTGCGCATGTATTTGCGTTGGGGGGAGGCGCACGGCTTCAAGACCGAACTGGTGGAAGCGTCCGACGGCGACGTGGCCGGCATCAAATCCGCCACCGTGCGTTTCGAGGGCGAGTACGCCTACGGCTGGCTGCGCACCGAGATCGGCGTGCACCGGCTGGTGCGCAAGAGCCCGTTTGATTCCGGCGGACGCCGTCACACCTCGTTCGCGTCGGTGTTCCTGTCCCCGGAAGTGGACGAGAACATCGACGTGGATATCGACCCGTCGAAAATCCGCGTCGACACCTACCGCGCCTCCGGCGCCGGCGGTCAGCACGTTAACCGAACCGATTCCGCGGTGCGGCTGACCTATGTGGTCACCGACCCGGACACCGGCGAGGAAACCACCCTGGTGACGCAATGCCAGAGCGGCCGCTCCCAGCACCAGAACAAGGACCAGGCCATGCGCATGCTGCAGGCCAAGGTGTATGACCTGGAGCTGCAAAAGCGCAACGCCGAAAAGCAGAAGCAGGAAGAGGGCAAGTCCGACATTGGTTGGGGCAGTCAGATTCGTTCCTATGTGCTCGACGACGGCCGCATCAAGGATCTGCGCACCAACGTGGAAAGCCACAATACCCAACAGGTGCTCGACGGCGATCTGGACCGCTTCATCGAAGCCTCGCTCAAGGCGGGGCTGTAATGACGCCTGACGCTGGACGCCAGGCTCTGCATCGGAATTGAAACGCTATGAGTAAAGATCAAACCACCCCGAACGCCGAAACCGGGCAGAACGACGAGAACCGTCTGATCGCCGAGCGCCGCGCCAAGCTGAATGAGTGGCGCGAAGGCGGCGGCGCTTTCCCCAACCACTTCCGCCGCGACAGTCTGGCCGCCGATCTGCAACAACACTACGGCGAATTCAGCAAGGAAGAGCTGGCGGAGAAAAATATCCAGGTGGCCGTGGCCGGCCGCCTGATGCTCGACCGGAAAGCCTTCAAGGTGATCCAGGATATGTCCGGGCGCATGCAGATTTTCGCCCCCAAAGCAGTGCAAAAAGACACCAAACACTGGGACCTGGGCGACGTGGTCGGTGTGCGCGGCACGCTGTGCAGATCCGGCATGGGCGACCTTTACGTGATGATGGATGAGTACCTGTTGCTCACCAAATCCCTGCGTCCGTTGCCGGAAAAACACAAAGGCCTGACGGACACCGAGTCCCGTTACCGTCAGCGCTACGTGGACCTGATCGTCAACGAAGACAGCCGCCGTGCCTTCCAGATTCGCTCGCAAATGGTTGCCGGTATTCGCAACTATCTGGTCCGCCACCATTTCGTGGAAGCGGAAACGCCGATGCTGCAGGTGATTCCCGGCGGCGCCACCGCGCGGCCGTTCGTCACCCACCACAACAGCCTCGACCTGGACATGTACCTGCGCATCGCGCCGGAGCTGTATCTGAAACGGTTGGTGGTGGGCGGCTTCGAACGGGTCTTCGAGATCAACCGCAACTTCCGCAACGAAGGCCTCAGCACCCGGCACAATCCGGAATTCACCATGCTGGAGTTCTACCAGGCCTATGCGGATCACGAAGACCTGATGAACCTTACCGAAGACATGCTGCGCACCCTGGCCCAGGACGTGTTGGGCAGCACCGAGATTCCCTACCAGGGTGAGGTGTATGATTTCGGCAAACCGTTCGCGCGGCTGTCGGTGTTTGATTCCATCCTGCAGTTCAATGAAGACATTGACGCCGCCCGCCTCGCCGATGAACAGGGTGCCCGCGACATCGCGCGGGGCCTGGGCATCGACGTCAAGGACGTCTGGGGGCTGGGCAAGGTGCAGATCGAGATTTTCGAAAAGACCGTGGAGCACCGTCTCAAAGACCCCACGTTCATTACCGACTACCCCACGGAAGTGTCACCCCTGGCGCGCCGCAAGGACGACAATCCGTTCGTCACCGAGCGCTTCGAGTTCTTCGTCGGCGGCCGCGAGATCGCCAACGGTTTTTCCGAGCTCAACGACGCCGAAGACCAGGCGGAACGTTTCCGTGCCCAGGTGGCCGAAAAGGAAGCGGGGGACGACGAGGCAATGTTCTACGACGAGGACTACATCGTCGCTCTGGAGCACGGCCTGCCGCCGACCGCTGGCGAAGGGATCGGCATCGACCGGTTGGTTATGCTGTTTACGGATTCACCGTCGATCCGGGATGTGATCCTGTTTCCGCACATGCGTCCGCGTTAACCTATGCGAAACGGACATCGTGTGTCACCACCGTGTGTCGAATAACAAAGTGAAGGCCGCGTTATGAGTTCAGCAATTCAGTATCAAGGCCGCAAAGCCCGCCGCGCCGGCAGTGAACAGCGCCGTCAGGCGATCCTGGACGCGGCGCTCAACATCATTGTCACCGACGGCGTTCGCGCGGTGCGTCATCGCGCGGTGGCTCGCGAGGCGGACGTGCCGTTGTCCGCCACCACCTATTATTTCAAGGACATCTCCGATCTGATCGCGGATGCCTTTACGCTGTTCGCCGAACGCGCCCTGGACCAGGTGATTCGCCCGTTCCGCGATCAGGCGTTCGGTTTGATCCAGGCGTTTCAGGCGCAAGCGTCCCACGATGAAATGGACCGCGCCCGTTTGATCGATTCGCTGGCGGCGATGACGTCGGCGTTCATCCTCGACGAGGTGACCAACCGCCGCGAACACCTGATCGCCGAGCAGGCGTTTTTTCAGGAGGCGATTCTCGATCAGCGCCTGCGCGGGCTGGCGGACCTGTACCTGAAGGAAATGTCGACGCTGCTGATCGATGCCTGCCGCGCTTTCGGGTCCAGCACCCCGGAATTGGACGCGGAACTGATCCACAGTCATATTCTCGCCACCGAGGTACGCCTGCTCGCGCACCCGGAGTGGGCCGACGAGAAAGCACTGAGCAAACGCATGCACCACCTTTTGGAGAAGCTGGTTCCCCATGGCTGAAGAGACTCGGGAAACCGGGGAAGTACAGTTGGAGCCGGGCTGGAAACAGATGCTCGGCGATGAATTCGCCAAACCCTATATGGGCGAGCTGAAAGCCTTCCTGCGCCGCGAGAAGCAGGCCGGCGAAACGGTCTACCCGCCCGGGCCCGACATCTTCCGCGCCTTCAACGAAACGCCGTTCGACAAGGTCAAAGTGGTAATCCTCGGTCAGGATCCCTACCACGGGCCCGATCAGGCCCACGGCCTGTGTTTCTCGGTGCAGCCCGGCGTGCGCACGCCGCCGTCGCTGGTTAATATTTTCAAGGAAATTGAACGGGACCTGGGCATCCCGGCGCCCACGCACGGCAACCTCGACGCCTGGGCCCGCCAGGGCGTGCTGCTGCTCAACGCGGTGCTCACCGTGCGCGCCGGCCAGGCCGCTTCCCACCAGCGCCAGGGCTGGGAAGACTTCACCGATCAGGCCATCGAGCAAATTAATCGTGAGCGCGAAGGCGTGGTGTTTTTTCTGTGGGGCAGCTACGCCCAGAAGAAAGGCAAGCTGATTGATCGTCAGCGCCACTGCGTGCTCACCGCGCCGCACCCGTCGCCGCTGTCCGCCTATCGCGGCTTCTTCGGTTGCGGGCATTTTTCCCGGGCCAATCAGTACTTGCTGCAACAAGGCAAGGACCCCATCGATTGGTCCCTGTAAACCTCTATCTTCGCATCACCGACCTCTTAAGGACCCCTTCGGCATGACCGACAGCGTACAGTTCGAAGAACGCACCACCGGCAGCGGCCACTTGATCGGCCGCGCCACGCTCAACGCTCCGCGCTCGCTCAACGCCCTCAGCCTGGAGATGATCCAGGCGCTGGACCAACAAATCGCCGACTGGCAGGCCCGCGATGAAATCGTGGCGATCTGGCTGGAGGGCGCCGGCGGCAAGGCGCTCAGCGCCGGCGGTGATGTGGTGGCGCTGCATGGCGCCATGGTCAAACACGCCGGGCAATCCCGGAACCCGTTCGCCGAGCAGTACTTCGCCACCGAATACCGGCTGGACTACCGCCTGCACACCTCCGCCACGCCAGTGATTTGCTGGGCCGAGGGCGTGGTCATGGGCGGCGGCATGGGCTTGATGCAAGGCAGCCAGTTCCGCCTGGTGACACCGAAAAGCCGGCTCGCCATGCCGGAAATCACCATCGGCCTGTTCCCGGACGTGGGCGCGAGCTGGTTTCTCAACCACCTGCCTGGTAAAACCGGCCTGTTCCTGGGGCTCACCGGCGCCCATATTAACGCCCGCGACGCCCTCGACCTGGGGCTCGCCGACCGCTTCATCGACGCCGACCGCGAGCAGGTCCTGGACGCGCTCGCCGAGAGCCACTACCACAACGATCACGACACCAATCGCCGCCAGCTTCACCAGTGCCTGCGCGACCTGAGCAGCCACCCCGAAGGCCTCACCCCGGCGGTCATGGACCATCTGGACACCATCAACGAACTCTGCGATGCCGCCACCGTCAACGAAGTGGTCAAACGCATCCTCGCCCACAAGCAATGCGATGGCTGGCTCGACAAAGCCCGCGCCACCCTCGTCGACGGCTGCCCGCAAACCGCCCACCTGATCTGGCAACAACTGGAGCGCGCCCGTTACCAGTCCCTGGCGGAAACACTGCGCATGGAATGGTGCCTGGCGGTGCAATGCGCCCTGCACTCAGATTTCCGCGAAGGCGTCCGCGCGCTGCTGATCGACAAAGACGGCAAGCCCCGCTTCCGCCACCGCGACGTGGACCAGGTCGACCGCGACTACATCGACGGCTTTTTCCAAAACCCGGCGCCAGAGCACCCGCTCGCCGATCTCTGAGCACTTGGGCAGGGAGAGCGGGAATCTCTACGAAGCCGGATTTGTGGGAGCTTGCCTGCAAGCGAAAGGCCGGCAAAGCCGGCCGGCAGGATCCCAGAGACCTGGATGGAGGGTTCGAGAAAGGGCTCTGGCATCCTGCCGGCAAGCACAGCTTGCCTTTCGCGGGCAGGGCCCGCTCCCACAAGTCCGCCCCTCGCGCGGCGGGCCTTGCTGACAAGGTCTCTACGAAGCCGGATTTGTGGGAGCTTGCTTGCAAGCGAAAGGCCGGCAAAAGCCGGCCGGCAGGATGCCAGAGGTCTTGATGGAGGGTTTGAGAAAGGGCTCTGGCATCCTGCCGGCAAGCAGAGCTTGCCTTTCGCGGGCAGGGCCCGCTCCTACAAACCCGCTTCCACAAGCTTACTGGGTGTGGGCCCGCCGCTCATCCTCGATCGTCCGCACCAGCTCGGCCACCGGCAGCGCCCGACTCCGATGCGCCCCGGTGCCGGCCCACAAGCTCTTCCACTCCACGCCGGCCGCCTTGCGTAACGGCGAGGTGAGCCGATGCTGATCCGGGTAGGGCGCCACCTCGGCCGGCGCCCGCTGATCCATCCAGGCGTTGGCGATGCCCCGCGCCCAGCGCCCGGACACCGCCCGGGTCACGTCGGTGGCGTCCGGCCCGGCGTCGGCCAGGGCCTGACGCCACACTTCGGCGGTGCCGGCCTCCGGACAGCGCAAAAACGCCGTGCCCAACTGCCCGGCGGCCGCGCCGGCGTCCAGCACCCGTGCCAGGTCGGCCCCGTCCATCAGACCGCCGGCGGCGATCAGTGGCGTCGCCAGATCCCGGCAGGCCGCCAACAGCGCGTCCAGCGGCAGGCCTTCACCGAGCGGGTCGGCACCGCCCCGGTGACCGCCGGCCTCTTCACCCTGAAGCACGACGCCATCGACGCCGTCTTCGGCCAGCGCCACGGCTTCATCCCGGCTGGTGGCGGTGCCCACCAGAGCGATACCCCGCGCCCGGCAGGCCGCCATCATCGCCTTGGGTAAACGCCCGAAGGTCCAGGAGAACACCGCCGGACGCGCTTCCAGCACGGCCTCGAACTGTTCCTCGAAGGCGGGCAGCGCCGCGAACGTGTCCGGTATCGGCACCCCGGCCTTCTGGTAACAGGGCACCAGAGCCTCCCGGGCGGCTAGCCATTCCGGGGTGCTGGCGCCACGGCGGGCGGCAATGAACAGGTTGATGGCGAAAGCGTCGCCGCCTTCGGCGCGGACTCCGGCGGCGGCGTCCATGATCGCATCGCCGCTCAGATAACCGGCGCCCACCGAGCCTAGAGCGCCGGCCCGGCTGGCACCGGCCACCACCGGCGCCGTGGACAGGCCGCCGGCCATGGGGGCCTGGATCAGGGTGTAATCGTGAAACGGCATGACAGCTTCCTTACGCGACCATTTGCTGGCGCGGTTATTGTTTGGGTTGGGGCAGGCTGTAGGGCAGCTCGACCGGCTCCGTATGGAGCGGCTGGTCGTCACGGTACAGTTCGCCTTCATGGGTAACGCGCAGCGCTGCCAGCGCTACCGGAGACGGCGCGCCTGGGGCACTGTCCACCACGTCGCCGACCGCCTTGCCGTCGGCGTTGCGCAGGCTGTCGCCGGGGCGCAGCGGCGGGCCCTGGTACTGAAACGCCCGCATGCGTTGTTTGAGTTTGCCCTTGAAGTGCATGCGCGCGACCACTTCCTGGCCGGTGTAGCAGCCTTTTTTGAAGCTGACGCCGCCGAGCACGTCGTAATTGAGGACCTGGGGCAGGAACAAATCCTCGGCGCCGGAAAACACCTGGGCCTCGCCGGCGAGAATATCCTGAAAGCGGCCGCCATCGCTGTCGGTGAGCGCGCGCTCGCTGCTGAGGGCCCGCCCATGGCTGCCCAGCAGTGCTGGCGGCGCCACCAGTAACGCCACGTCGGCGTGCGCGTAGCGCATCACCGTCAGGCCGTCGCGATGGGTCGCCCGGCCGGCTTCCGGTATCGGCAAGCCGGCGTCGGCCAGGGTGGCGTCGACGCCGCCGCTCAACTGCACTACCGCCAGTTCGGTGTCGTGCTGGAAGTCCGCTTTGGCGCGCAGTTTGTACTTCTCGAAGCAGCGCAGGGTGTCGTCCACCCGCGCTTCGGGAACCACCAACAGATAGCCGCCGGGCATCGCCGCCACGCGCGCGCTGACCAGCCCGCGGCCTTTCAGCGACAAATGCATAGCCAGGCGGTGCGCGCCCTCATCAATATATTTAAGGTCGGCGGTGATCTGGCCCTGCAGGTAATCATCGGCTTCTTCGCCGGTGACCCGGATCACCGCCAGATGATCGCACAGGGCGAAGGCCGGTTGCCGGACGCCGCCGGCGGTGACGGGTTGATCGCCGAGGATCGCTTGCCAGATGCTCATAGTGTCCCTTTTACTGCGTAACGTTCACTGCGTGGGTAACTGCTGCGCTCGTGTTTTGGGGCGCATCACTGTAAACCAAGACCCTTGATGATAGATAATCCCGGTCTGATCTGTCAGTCCATCAGCCAAAGAGGCTTTTTCAATGACCCCCTCCGACTCCCTTAGCATCGCCGAACAGAAGCGACGTTTTCACTGGCAATGCCGGCGCGGCGCCTCCGAGGTGGAGGTGGTGCTGAACGCCTACCTGGAACGCTTCTTTGACCAGGACGACGAGGTGCGGCGGGCCCGCTTCGCGCGACTGCTGGAATGTGAGGACGTGGATCTGCTGGAGTGGTTCACCCGGCGTTCCCAACCCCAGGACCCGGAACTGCGCGCCTTCGTTACCGAGTTGCTAGACCGTGTGGCCACGAAGGCTTGAGCTGGGAGCGTCCCGCTACCCGCACAGGCTGCGTGGCGCCGCGTTATTGTTGAGCGGCGCCGCGCTGCTGCTCAGTGGCCTGCCGTTGAGTTTGGTGGCGTTGCTGGGCCTGGCGGCGCTGGTGGCGGCGCAGCGCTGGCAGCCGGCGTTGCTGCGTGTCGCGGAAGTCAGCCCCGGCGCGGTGCGTCTGACCCTGTGGGATGGCCGCCGCGTCACCCTGACGCCGCCGTTCCGAGTGATGATGCGCGAACACTGGCTGGCGTTGCACTGCCCGCGCCGGGGCTGGCTGTGGCTGTTTCCTGACCAGGCCGGCGCCGAAGCGGTGACGCCGCTGCGCCAGGTGCTTTACTTGCAGCGCCGCTGAGCGCCGGGGCGGCCGTTATCGCGGTCCGGGTTCACGTCGGGTCGGGAACCAGTACTGAGTCCTGGCCATTCGGGGCGGCGTCGGGGAATTCGCGCATGTAATGCAGGCCGCGGCTCTCCCGGCGGGTCAGCGCCGAGCGGATAATCAGATCAGCGATCACCACCAGATTGCGCAATTCCAGCAGGTCGTTGCTGATATGGTAATTGCTGTAATACTCGGTGATTTCCTTCTTTAGCATTTCCACCCGGTGCTGGGCCCGTTCCAGCCGTTTGGTGGTGCGCACGATGCCCACGTAGTCCCACATAAAACGGCGCAGCTCGTCCCAGTTGTGGCTGATCACCACGTCTTCGTCGGAATCGGTGACCTGGGAATCGTCCCAGGGGGCGGCGTCGCGGGGCTGGGGCAGGCCGTGCAGGTGCTCGCCGATGTGTTCCGCCACCGCGCGTCCATAAACAAAGCATTCGAGCAGCGAGTTGCTGGCCATGCGGTTGGCGCCGTGCAGGCCGGTGAAGCCGGTTTCGCCGAGGGCATAGAGGCCGGGGATGTCGGTGCAGCCGGCCTGGTCGATGATCACCCCGCCGCAGGTGTAATGGGCCGCCGGTACCACCGGAATCGGGTCGCGGGTGATATCCAGCCCCAACTGCAGACACTTGGCGTAGACGGTGGGGAAATGCTCGATGATGAAATCCGCCGGCTTGTGGCTGATGTCCAGGTACAGGCAATCGGCGCCCAGGCGTTTCATCTCATGGTCGATGGCGCGGGCCACCACGTCCCGGGGGGCCAGCTCGGCGCGCTCGTCGAAGCGCGGCATGAACCGTTCGCCGTTGGGCAGCAGCAGGCGGCCGCCTTCGCCGCGAATCGCCTCGGTGATCAGGAAGCTTTTCGCCTTGGGGTGGTACAGGCAGGTGGGGTGGAACTGCATGAATTCCATATTCGCCACCCGGCAGCCGGCCCGCCAGGCCATGGCGATGCCGTCGCCGGTGGCCACGTCCGGGTTGGAGGTATACAGATACACCTTGGAGGCGCCGCCGGTGGCGAGTACCACCGAGCGGGCCAGAATCACGTCGGTTTCGCCGGTTTTGATGTTGTGCACGTAGGCGCCGCAGCAGCGCTTTTCCGGGCCGTGCTCGCCATCATGTTGTTGCATAATCAGATCCACGGCGACCCGGTGTTCGAAGCGATGTATGCTGTCGCGCTCCTTGACCCGGTCGATCAGGGTGCTGGAGATCGCCACGCCGGTGGCGTCGGCGGCGTGGATGATGCGGCGATGGCTGTGGCCGCCTTCGCGAGTCAGGTGGTAGGGCAGGGGATTGGCTTCCGAGCCCTCCAGGCGGGTAAAGTCCACCCCCTGGTCGATCAGCCAGCGGATCGCGCGTGGCCCGTTTTCCACCGTATAGCGCACCGCGTCGTCATGGCACAGGCCGCCGCCAGCGAGGTGCGTGTCGCGCACATGGCTTTCCAGGGAGTCATCACTGTCTAGCACCGCGGCAACGCCGCCCTGGGCGTAGTAAGTGCTCGCATGGGTCAGTTCGCCCTTGGACAGCAGGGCGGCCTGGATGCCCTCGGGCAGGCCCAAGGCCACGGTGAGCCCGGCGGCGCCGGAGCCGATGATAAGAACGTCGTAGTGAAAGGTGGCCATGGAGCCTCATTAGCTGGGAAATGTTGAACCATTGTGAAAACAGGTGCTTCCGGGAGCGCTAGTATAGCCGCCCGTGGAACACCTGATACAATACTGCGTTTTACCCGCCGTCAGGCAGGAACAGTGTCACCCTGAAGGGAGCCCCGGTGTCAGACGAACAGTTGGTCAAGAAAGCCAAGGCCGGCGATCAGCGCGCCTTCGAGGTGCTGGTGCTCAAGTACCAGCAACGTATTTTCGCGCTGATCAGTCGCTATGTGCGTGACCACGACGAGGTCCAGGACGTCGCTCAGGAGGCTTTTATCAAGGCCTGGCGCGCGCTGCCCCGTTTCCGTGGCGATAGTGCCTTTTATACCTGGCTCTACCGTATCGCCGTGAACACCGCGAAGAATCATTTGGTGTCCCTGAGCCGCCGCCCGCCGGGCTCCGACCTGGATGCCGCCGAGGCCGAACAGTACAGCGGCGCCGAGATGCTCCATGAAATTGGAACCCCGGAGTCCCACGTGTTGTCTGAGGAGTTGGAGGCAGTTATCCACAAAGCCATCGAGGCGCTGCCCCAGGAGTTGAAGACCGCCGTCACCTTGCGTGAATTCGAAGGTCTCAGCTATGAGGATATCGCGGCGGTCATGGAGTGTCCGGTGGGAACGGTTCGTTCCCGTATCTTCCGGGCCCGTGAAGCCATCGATGAAGCGGTGCGCCCCCTGCTCGGGTCGCAGCGCGGAGACAGAGGGTGAGGTCATGAACAGGGACTACGAAGCACTGTCCGCTTTCCTGGACGGCGAAACCAACGAATTGGAAGCGCGGCGCGTACTGCGCGATCTGGACCAGGCCGATATGGCGACCCTGGGCCGCTGGCAACTGGCCAGCGATACCCTGCGCGGTCACGCCAGCCGGGAAGTGCCGCCGGCCTTCAACGCACGGCTGTCCGCGGCGTTGGCGTCGGAATCGAAACCGGCTAAACGGTCCGGCGTGATGGGTGGTTTCGCGCGCGTGGCGGTGGCCGCCTCGGTCGCCGCCGCCACCGTGATCGGCTGGCAATACTGGAGTGTGCCCGGAGGCAGCGGCGCCGCCGTGGGCACGCCTACCCTGGCCGCCAATGACAGTGCCGCGCCGGTGAGCGCGGGCTCGGGGTCGGCGATGGCCGGCGCCCAGACGGTGGCCGCCGAGCAGCGGCTCACCCGGCCGTTCGGGGAAACCTCCCTGGTCGCCCAGGGTGTGCGCCAGAACAGCCGCGCCGCCGCCACGACCGTAAACACCGCGCAGCCGCGAGTTAACGCCATGCTGCTGCGCCACAGTGAATTCACCGCTCGCCACAGCAGCCAGGGGATGATGCCCTACGCCCGCCTGGTGAGCATGGACGCCCGTAACGGAGCGCGCTAACGAATGATGCGGATCCTCGCCCTCGGCCTCACCCTGGCCGCCCCTCTCGCCGCACCCGTCGCTTTTGCCGACTCCACGCCGGCCCAGAGCCTGCTTGAGGAGATGACCGAAGCCTCCCAGCAACTCCAGTACCGGGGTCGCTTCCTCTACCAGTTGGGGGGTGAAGTGAGCACCATGGAGTTCAGCCACGCGGTGATCGACGGCAAGCAGTATCAGCGCCTCACCCATCTCGACGGGCGGCTCGTGGAAGTGCTGCAACTGGGCGAGGAAGTGGTGTGCCTGCATCCCAATGGCACCCTGACCCGGATCAATGACAACGACACCGGCTTGCTGGCGTTCCGCGACCGACTGTCGTCGTCGATTCCCGAACAATACAACGTGCTGGTGGACGGTGATGGCCGCGTGGCCGGCCGTCCCACCACCCGCATGCGTGTGGCGCCGCTGGATACCCACCGGTACGGCTACCGGCTGTGGGTGGACCGTGACAGCAGCCTGCTGCTCAAATCGGAAATGGTGGACGCCAGCGGTCTCGCCGTGGAGCGCGTCGAGTTTGTTTCCCTGGATCTGGAGCCGGGTCTCAAGCGCTCCGATTTTCAATTGCCCAAGGTGATCGCCGAACGTTCCCTGGAAACCGTGCCGGTACCCGGTCCCGAGCGTGTGCACGTGGACGCCGGCTGGTTGCCGCGCGGTTTCGAGGCCGCCGACCATGACTGGCGGCGGGTGGGTGATTTGCGCCAACCGGTCACCGCGCAAAGCTACACCGATGGTCTCGCCACGTTCACTTTGTTCGTGGAGAGCGTGGCCAGTGATCAGGTGGAAGAGGGCGTCAGCCGGGTAGGCCCCACGGTGGCCATCAGCCGGATTCAGGATCTGGGCGAGCGCATTTACCTGATGACGCTGGTGGGGGAAATCCCGCAGCCCACCGCGGAACGGATCATGGAAGCGGTCACTTTGCGCGCTTCCGCGCCGTCGTCATGATGGAGGCGCCGCGGCCATGATCGAAGAGCAGGGACGCGTGGTGGCCCGCGAGCCCGGCGCGATCTGGGTGGAAACCGTCCGCGCCGGCACCTGCTCCTCCTGTCAGGCCCGCCAGGGATGCGGGCACAGTGTGATTAACCGCCAGGCCGCCGGCCAACGCGCCCGTTTGCGGGTGGTCACCGAGCTTCGCTTCCAGGACGGCGATCCGGTGGTGATTGGCGTGCCTGAAAAAGCCGTTCTTTACGGCGCGCTCTGGGTTTACGCCTTGCCGCTGGCCCTGTTGTTCGGCGGCGCCTTGCTGGGCGATGCCCTGTCGCTGAGCGTGGCGGGCCGGTCGCTGGATGGCGCCGCCCTGTTTGGCGTCGCCGGTTTGATTTTGGGGTTTCTGATTAACCGCTTACACGGCCGTCGCGCCGCGGGCAGCGGCCGTTATCAGCCACGCGTGCTGAGCCGTCCGGCATTGGACGGCGGCGCCGAGTCCGAAACCAATATCCGGGTGCGGCCCGCGCGCTGACCCCGGCCTTGAACCGAGAACACGGTAGAAGGGAGCCTTTCCATGGGGATAACGCATCGTATTCTATTGCTGCTGGCGCTGACCGGCGTACTTGCCGCCTGCGGCCAGGACACCGATCAGGCACCGGATCAGGACGGTAACGACGGCGCTGCCGCCGCGCCGGCTCGCGCCGACGGGGGCAACGCCGAACCGCTGGTGACCGGGCTGCCGGACTTCACCGGTCTGGTCAAAAAAGAAGCGCCGGCGGTGGTCAACATCAGCACCGTGACCCACCGCGAGCGCAGCCGCCAGTCGCAAATGGACCAGCTTCCCGAGATGTTCCGCCGTTTCTTCGATGAATTCGGCGGTGGCCCTGGTGGCCCCGGCGGCGCGCCGGACCCGCGCTCCGAGATGAAGTCGCTGGGTTCCGGGTTCCTTATTTCCAGTGACGGTTACGTACTCACCAACTACCACGTGGTCGGCGAGGCCGATGAAATCGTGGTGCGTCTGCAGGATCGCCGCGAGCTGGATGCGGAGCTGGTCGGCTCCGACCCGCAAAGCGATCTGGCGCTGATCAAGGTGGACGCCAGCGACCTGCCGGTGGTGGACATTGGTTCGTCCTCGGATCTGCAAGTGGGCGAGTGGGTGCTGGCGATCGGCGCCCCGTTCGGCTTCGACAGCTCGGTGACCGCCGGCATCGTCAGCGCCAAGGGCCGCAGCCTGCCCACCGACAACTACGTGCCGTTTATTCAGACCGATGTGGCGATCAATCCGGGCAATAGCGGTGGCCCGCTGTTCAACCTCAATGGCGAAGTGGTGGGCATCAACTCCCAGATCGTCAGCCGTTCCGGCGGTTACATGGGGCTGAGCTTCGCCATTCCCATCGATCTGGCCATGGACGTGGCCGATCAGCTTAAGGAAACCGGCGAAGTGAGCCGTGGCTGGTTGGGCGTGCTGATCCAGGAAGTGGACCGGGATCTGGCCGAATCCTTCGGCCTGGATAAGCCCATGGGCGCCCTGGTGGCCCAGGTGCAGAGCGGTTCGCCGGCCTCGGAAGCGGGCCTGGAGCCCGGCGACGTGATCGTCGCCTTTAACGGCCGCGAGATTCTGCGTTCCGCGCAACTGCCCAAGTGGGTGGGGGCGTTGAAAGCCGGCAGTGAAGCGGAAATGACCGTGGTCCGTGACGGCAAGGAAAAGACCCTGGAAGTGACCGTCGGCGAGCTGCCGGACAACCCCCAGGCGGGCATGTCCGGTCAGCCGGATCAGAGCGAGAGTGAATCCGACAAGTTGGGCCTGGAGGTGCGAGCCGCCAGCGCCGCCGAGCTGGCCCGGGTGGAAGCCGACCACGGTGTGGTGATCACCGGCGTCCAGGACGGCCCCGCCGCCCGCGCCGGGCTGAGCAGCGGCGACCTGCTGGTGAGCCTGAACGGCAAGGCGGTGGACAGCCTCGACGCCTACCGCGAGATCGCCGCCGACCTGCCCGAAGAAGGTACCGTGCCGGCGCTGGTCAACCGCGACGGCAACGCCCGCTTCGTCGCCATCAAGCTCTGACCCGGCGGCCCGATCCCGGCGCTCCTTGGAAAATTCACCGCCAAGGGCTGCTACGAAGTCAGGTTTGTGGGAGCTTGCCTTGCAAGCGAAAGGCCGGCTTTGCCGGCCGGCAGGATTCCAGAAAGGCTGTTGGTGCTGCCGCTAGAAAGCCCTCTGGTATCCTGCCGGGAGCTTTGCTCCCTTTCGCGGGCTGGGCCCGCTCCCACAGCCCGCTCGCACAAGATTATCCACTGGCGCCCTAATCCGCTAGAATCGCGCTCCATTATGTCTTCTTTCATTTCCGGCTCTGGCGGGTATACGTGACCGACATTACGCACATTCGCAATTTCTCCATCATCGCGCACATTGATCACGGCAAATCCACCCTGGCGGACCGTTTCATTCAGGTCTGCGGCGGGCTGTCCGACCGCGAACTCAAGGAGCAGGTGCTCGACTCCATGGATCTGGAGCGCGAGCGCGGCATCACCATCAAAGCGCAAAGCGTGACGCTCTATTACACCGCCCGTAACGGCGAGACCTACCAGCTCAACTTCATTGATACCCCCGGCCACGTGGATTTCTCCTACGAAGTGTCCCGCTCGTTGTCCGCCTGCGAGGGCGCGCTGCTGGTGGTGGACGCCGCCCAGGGCGTGGAGGCGCAGTCGGTGGGGAATTGCTACACCGCCATTGAGCAGGATCTGGAAGTGCTGCCGGTGCTGAACAAGGTGGACCTGCCGCAGGCCGAGCCGGACCGCGTCGCCGAGGAGATCGAAGAGATTATCGGCCTGGACGCCACCGACGCTTGCCATGTGTCGGCCAAGACCGGGGTCGGCATCGACGATTTGCTGGAGCAACTGGTGGAGCGCATTCCGGCGCCCGCCGGTGACCGGGACGCCTGGCTGCAGGCGTTGATCATCGATTCCTGGTTCGATAACTACATGGGCGTAATCTCGCTGGTGCGGATTCGCTACGGCCGGCTCAAGAAGGGCGACAAGATTCACGTTAAGTCCACCGGCCAGAACCACGTGGTCGACAGCCTGGGGGTGTTCACGCCCAAGCGGAAGGAAACCGACGTGCTGGAAGCCGGTGAGGTGGGCTGGGTCAGCGCCACCATCAAGGACATCCACGGCGCGCCGGTGGGCGATACCCTGACCCACGCGAAGACCCCGGACGTGGAGATGCTGCCCGGCTTCAAGAAGGTCAAACCGCAGGTGTACGCGGGCATGTTCCCGGTCAACGCGGACGACTACGAAGATTTCCGCGATGCCCTGTCCAAGTTGGCCCTCAACGACGCCTCCCTGTTCTACGAGCCGGAAAGCTCCGACGCCCTGGGCTTCGGCTTCCGGGTCGGTTTTCTGGGCATGCTGCACATGGAGATCATCCATGAGCGCCTGGAACGCGAATACGACCTGGACCTGATCACCACCGCGCCCACGGTGGTCTATGAGCTGGTTATGAACGACGGCTCCACCCTCTACGTGGACAACCCGTCGGACCTTCCGGACAGCAACCTGATCGAGGAATTCCGCGAGCCCATCGCGCGCGTCAACATCCTGGTGCCGCAGGAATACGTGGGGAATGTGATCACCCTGTGTACCGAGCGCCGCGGTGACCAGATCAACATGCAGTTTCTGGGCAAACAGATTTCCCTGACCTACGACATCCCCATGGCGGAGGTGGTGCTGGATTTCTTCGACCGCCTCAAATCCGCCAGCCGCGGCTATGCGTCGCTGGAATATTCCTTTGAACGTTTCCAGGACACCAAGCTGGTGAAAGTGGACGTGCTGATCAACGGCGACAAGGTGGACGCGTTGGCGATGATTTGCCATCTGGACCATTCGGCGCACCGGGGCCGGGCGTTGATCGAAAAAATGAAGGAACTGGTGCCGCGCCAGATGTTCGATGTGGCGATCCAGGCTGCCATCGGTAGTAAGATTATCGCCCGCCAGACGGTTAAGGCGCTGCGTAAGAACGTCACCGCCAAGTGTTACGGCGGCGATGTGTCGCGCAAGAAAAAACTTCTGCAGAAGCAGAAAGAAGGTAAGAAGCGCATGAAGCAGGTGGGTAATGTGGAGATCCCCCAGGCCGCCTTCCTGGCCGTACTCAAGGTGAATGACTAAATGGATATCGATGTGGGAATGTGGCTGACGCTGGCGTTGTTCATCACGGTGATCGTGTGGCTGGCGGACAAAGGGCTCAAATTGCGCCAGCGCAAGGGGATGATCGGCAATACCGTGGAGACCTCGAATTCGCTGATTTCGGTGCTGTTCATCGTGCTGGTGATTCGTTCTTTTATTGTCGAGCCGTTCACCATTCCCTCCGGTTCCATGTTGCCGACCCTGGAAGTTCATGATTTTATTCTGGTCAACAAGTTTTCCTACGGCTTGCGGTTGCCGGTGACCAACACCAAGGTGATTCCGCTGGGCGAGCCGGAGCGCGGCGACGTAATGGTGTTCAAGTTTCCCGAAGACACCAGCCAGAACTTCATTAAGCGGGTGGTGGGGCTGCCCGGCGACACCGTCGCGGTGCGCGACAATGTGGTTTATGTGAACGGCGAGGCGGTTTCCCGGGATCTGGTGGACCGGGCGCGTAACGCGCGCATGTGGCGTCGTGAGTACATCGAGACGCTGGGCGGCACGCCGCATTTGCTCTGGCAGGAAGGGCCGGTCAATCCGTACAGCGGCGAGCCGATGATGCCCAGTCGCACCCAGGGTGAGTGGTCGGTGCCTGAAGGCAGCTACTTCGTGATGGGTGATAACCGGGACAACAGTAACGACAGCCGCTTCTGGGGCGTGGTGCCCGAGGAGCTGGTGGTGGGGGAAGCGTTCTTGATCTGGATGCACTGGGACCCGATTTTCTCCTGGCCCAGCTTCTCCAGAAATGGGGCGATCGATAAAGTGGAAGCGCAATAAAGGGGAAGCAGAATAATGATCACAAGTCCTTCTCGTCAGCGGGGTCTCTCTCTTATCGGCTGGGTGGTGGTGCTGATCGTATTGGCGGTATTCGGTACCGCCGCGTTTCGCATGGTGCCGGCCTATATGGAATACAACACCATTCGTTCGGCGATTAACTCGGTGCTCTCCGACAGCAAGACCGCGTTGATGTCCGAGCGCGAAGTGTACGACGCCATCGGCAAACGCTTTACCATCAATCAGGTGGATGCCATCGGCGTGCGCGATCTGAACATTGAAAAAGCCGGCGGGCAGTTGTCCGTGAGTGTTGATTACGAAGTCCGCGAGCCGATGTTTTATAACGTCTTCGTGGTGATGGATTTCGACCATACCTTTAGCAAGAACATTGGCCAGTAATGGATGATTTGGATCGTCTCAGCCGCCGTCTTGGTTATCAGTTCCAGGACCCGGCGTTGCTGCAACTGGCGCTTAGCCACCGCAGCGTCAGCCGTCGGCGCAACAACGAACGGCTGGAGTTTCTGGGTGACTCGCAACTCAGCCAGATCATTTCCTCGGAAATTTTCCACCGTTTCCCGGAAGCCGCCGAAGGTCAATTGACCCGTATGCGCGCCTTCCTGGTGCGCGGGCAGACCCTGGCGGAAGTGGCCCGGGAGCTCAGTGTGGGTGACTACCTGATTCTCGGTGGCGGTGAACTGAAAAGCGGCGGCAATCGTCGTGATTCGATTCTCGCCGACGCCCTGGAGGCGTTGATCGGCGCTATTGTCATCGACGGCGGCGAAGACGCCTGCCGCACGGTGATACTGAATTGGTTCGCTTCGCGCCTGGAGCAGATTTCCCCGCAAAGCGTGCGTAAAGACGCCAAAACCCGCTTGCAGGAATGGTTGCAGGCGCGCAAACATGATCTGCCCGCCTACCAAGTGGTGTCGGTGACCGGCCAGGCGCCCAAACAGACTTTCCAGGTGGAGTGCAGCTTGCCGGATCTTTCGCGGCGCTTCACGGCCGCCGGCGCCAGCCGCCGCCGTGCCGAGCAGCAAGCCGCGGAGCAGGCCCTGGACTGGTTGGAGCAATCAGTATGAGCGACACGCGTTGCGGTGTGGTGGCCATCGTCGGCCGCCCTAATGTGGGTAAATCCACCCTGATGAACCATCTGATCGGCGAGAAGGTGAGCATCACCTCGCGTAAGCCGCAGACCACCCGTCACAGGATCCACGGTATTCTCAGCCGGCCCGGCTATCAGATCGTGTTCGCCGATACGCCGGGGATTCATACCGGCCAGGAGCGCGCGCTCAACCGGGCCATGAACGACGCCGCTCAGTCCGCGCTCTCCGACGTGGACGTGATTTGCTTCATGGTCGACGCGCTGAAATGGACCGAAGGCGATGAGCATGTGTTGAACCTGTTGCAACGGGCCGGTGATACACCGGTGCTGCTGCTGGTCAATAAAGTCGATAACCTGGACGACAAGTCGCTGCTGTTACCGCACCTGGAAAATCTGGCGGAGCGTTTCCCGTTCGCCGAAGTGATTCCGGTATCCGCCTTGCGCGACCACAACCTGGACGTACTGGAAAAGGCCCTGTCCAGCCGTCTTCCGGAAGGCGAGTTCTGGTTCGACGACGACCAGCTCACCGATCGCAGCCTGCGCTTCATGGCCGCCGAGATCATCCGCGAAAAAGTGGTCCGCCAACTGGGGCAGGAAGTGCCGCACCAGATCACCGTGGAGATCGACATCTGGGAGGACGGCCCCAAGGTCACCGACATCGCCGCCACCATTCTGGTTGAGCGGCGCGGGCAAAAGAAAATCCTGATCGGCGAGCAGGGCTCGCGGATCAAGAACATCGGTACCCAGGCACGGCTGGACATCGAGCGTCTTATCGACCGCAAAGTGATGCTGACCCTGTGGGTGAAAATCAAAGCCGGCTGGTCCGACGACGAACGCGCCCTGCGTTCGCTGGGCTATGACCACCGCTGAGCCCGCCAGCCCGCAGCCGGAAAGGAATGGCCTGGCGCCGGCCTGGTTGCTGCACCGTCACGCCTTCCGCAACACCAGCCTGATCGTCGATCTGTTCCTGCCTCGCCAGGGACGGATTGGCGCGGTGGCGCGGGGCGGTCGCCGCAACCCGGCGCTGGCGCCCTTCGTGCCATTGTGGGTGGACCTGAAGCCCGGTGGTGAGCTGCGCACCCTGCGCCAGGTGGAACCCCGCGGCGCCAGTCTGGCGCTGCAGGGCAAGGCGCTCTACTGCGGCTTCTACGTCAACGAACTGCTGGTGCGCTTGCTGCACCGCGACGACGCCCACCCGGATCTGTGGCCGGTGTACGAACGCACCCTGGCGGAGCTGGCCGGCGACACTCCACTGGACATCACCCTGCGGCGCTTCGAAATGATGCTGCTGGAAGACGCCGGCTACGGCCTGGCACTCGACCACGATCTGACCGGCGCGCCCCTGGACCCGGGCAGCCGCTACCGCTGGGAAGGCGGTGAGGGCCTGCGCCCCGCCGTGGACGGTTACTACGGCGAGCATCTGCTGGCCCTGGGCCGCGACCAATGGGGCGCGGACGTGCGCCGCACCGCCAAGGCGCTGCTGCGCGAAGCCCTCGCCCCTCACCTCGGCGACCGCCCCCTGCGCAGCCGCGAGTTGTTCCGATAGGTCTTTGGTGCTCCGCCTCCGAGACGCGGGGCAACCTTTGCCGGGTGGCTATCGTCACCCTTTCGCTTGCAAGGCAAGCTCCCACAAAACTCCCGCTTCGTAGAATGGTTCGGCGCCAGCGATAACCCGGGGCATCGGAATCTCCCCCGGAAGGGCAGAACACAGACGCGCGTCCCCGCTGGAGGATCCGCAGTGCATCGCCCCGAGGCCTTCTGGAGAGAGAAGCGGTCTCTTCTGCTACCATTCCCCAAACTTTGAAACCTGCTGCTGGAGCACCCCATGTCCGTCCTTCTCGGCATCAATATCGATCATGTGGCCACGCTGCGCCAGGCGCGCGGCACCCGCTATCCGGACCCGGTGCAGGCGGCGCTGATCGCTGAACAGGCCGGGGCCGACGGCATCACCGTGCACCTGCGCGAGGACCGCCGCCACATCCAGGATCGGGACGTGGAGCTGCTGGCGCAAACCCTGCAGACGCGCATGAATCTGGAGATGGCGGCCACCGAGGAAATGGTCGGTATCGCCCGTCGCATCGGGCCGGCGCATAGCTGTCTGGTGCCGGAAAAAAGGGAAGAGCTGACCACCGAGGGGGGGCTCGACGTGGTCGCCAACGAAGACTGGATTGGCGATTGCTGCGCGCGGTTGGCGGACGCGGGGATTGAGGTGTCACTGTTCATCGACGCGGACCCGGCGCAGATCGAGGCGGCGGTGCGTTGCCGGGCGCCGGCGATTGAAATCCATACCGGTCATTACGCCGACCTGACCGCCCCGGAGGCTCGTGACGACACGGCCGCCGCCCGGGAGCTCACCCGTATTCGCGATGCGGTGGCGTTGGGTTGCGAGGCGGGCCTGATCGTCAACGCCGGGCACGGGCTTCACTACCACAACACACGCGAGATTGCGGCGATCGCCGGGGTCCATGAGCTGAATATCGGTCACGGCGTGATCGCGCGGGCGGTGATGACCGGTCTCGACGAGGCGGTGCGCGCCATGCGGGCCTTGATTGACGGCGCCGCCGGCACCGACGTTTAGCAGGCTGCTAGAGGGCGGGGCGTTTTGCGGCTCAGGTGCCGCAGAACGTATTCAGCACCTTTTCCCCGGGTTGCGGCGGTTGTCGATACGGATCGTCGGAGTCGCGGTCTTCATAGGGCGCGGCCAGCGCGGCCAGCAGCGCTTTGGCGGGGCCCAGATCGGCCGCATCCACGGCGGCGTCGAGGGCCGCTTCCACCTGATGATTGCGCGGAATCAGTGCTGGGTTAGTGTGCCGCATCAGGCACCAGGACGCGCTCTCCGGCTTGCGGTTGCGGTCTAGCCGGGTCCGCCAGCGCTGGTGCCAGTCGAGAAAGGCCTGGTCCTGGTAGAGGGCGTCCTCCGGCGCTGTGCCACCGATCAAATCCCGGAAGGTATTGGTGTAGTCCGCGTCGTGGTGTTGCATCCAATCGAGCAGATCGGTGGCCAGGGCGGCGTCGGTTTGATTATCCGCTTCATCGTCGCTGAACAGCCCCAGTTTTTTGCGCATCATCGCCAGCCAGCTTGCCGCGTAGCGTTCCGTGTAGCTTTTGATCAGCGCCTCCGCTTTGGCCACGGCGGTGTCGTCGTCTTCGTCGATCAGCGGGATCAGGGTTTCAGCAAAGCGCGCCAGGTTCCATTGCGTGATCATCGGCTGGTTGCCGAACGCATAACGGCCCTGCCGGTCGATGGAGCTGAATACGGTGTCGGGATGGTAATGGTCCATGAAGGCGCAGGGGCCGTAATCGATGGTCTCGCCGGACAACGTCACGTTATCGGTATTCATCACGCCGTGGATAAAACCCACCCGCGCCCAGTCAGTGACCAGTGCGATCTGTCGGTCGATCACCGCGTCCAGCAACGCCAGCGCCGGGATGTCCGCGTCGCGCCGCTCCGGGTAGTGACGTTCCAGGGTGTAATCCACCAGCGCCGCCAGCAGGTCTTTGTCGCCGCGCCCGGCGGCGTACTGGAAGGTGCCCACGCGCAAATGGGAGGCGGCCACGCGAGTCAGGATAGCGCCGGGCAGGGCGCTTTCCCGGGCCACGTTTTCACCCGTGTCGACCACCGCCAGCGCCCGGGTGGTGGGCACCTGCAAGGCGTGCATGGCTTCGCTGATGATGTACTCGCGCAGCATCGGCCCCAGCGCCGCGCGGCCGTCACCGCCCCGCGAGAACGGGGTACGGCCGGCGCCCTTGAGCTGGATGTCCCGCCGTTGTCCGTCCGGGGTTAATTGTTCGCCGAGCAAAATGGCGCGCCCGTCGCCGAGCATGGTGGGGTTGCCGAACTGATGCCCCGCGTAGGCCTGGGCCAGTGGGTCGCCGCCGGGCACGGTGTGATTGCCGCCCAGCAGGGCGGCGCCGGACGGGCTGTTCAGGGCCGTGGCGTCGAGCCCCAGTTGTGCCGCCAGGGCGCTGTTGAACAGCGCCAGTTTGGGCGCTGGCACCGGCTGAGGGGCGCAGCGGGCGAACAGTGTGTCGGGCAGGCGTGCGTAGCTGTTGTCGAACTGAAAGCCGAACCGTGAATCGGTGTGTGCGGACATGCGGGCTGCTCCGTGACGTGGCGGCCGGGATTCGCCCTACAGGGTAACAGACTGACGGCGCGGTCGGCGGTATCCGCCGAGGTTACAGATGCGCCGCCTGCCCGTACTGACGCACGCTTTCGATTTCGGCCAGCAGGGCGGCCACCAAATGCTCCAGGCGCTGGTCGTCCACGTCGGTCTTGAGGCCTTCTTCCAGGTCCCGGGCGGCGTGCTCCAGGCGCGGTGTGCCGCAGTAGCGGCTGGCGCCATGCAGTTTGTGGACCCGTTCCAGCAGGGCGTCCCGGTCATTGCTCTCCGAGAGCGCGTTAATCCCCGGAGCATCCTGTTCAAGACTCGCCAGCAGCATGCCGAACAGGTCACGGGCCAGATGCTCGCGTCCGCCGGCACGTTGTTTGCCCAGGGCCTCGTCCACCACCTGGTGGCTATCCGTTGTCCTGTGTTGTGCCGTCGCCGCGCGGTCCTCGGGCACCGGCTCGGTGGTGGCCGGTTCCCCGGCCGGGGCGTCGGCGGTGGTCCATTGTTCCAGGGTATGGCGTAGCTGACCCTCGGTGATCGGTTTGCTGAGATAGTCGTCCATACCCGCCGCCAGCAGCGAGCGCCGTTCGCTCTCCAGGGCGTGGGCGGTCAGCGCGACGATCGGCGTGCGCAGACCTTCGCCTTCGCGCTCGCGCATTTGCCGGGTGGTTTCCAGGCCGTCCATGCCGGGCATCTGCACGTCCATGAAGACCAGATCGAAGGTGCCCCGGGAGAAGGCGCCGAGGGCTTCCTCGCCGCCAGCGCAGGGCACCACGTCCACGCCCATCTCTTCCAGGAACACCCGCGCCAGCTTGAGGTTGCCGGGGTGATCGTCCACCACCATGACCCGCGCATGCAGCCCGGTCGCGCCGAGGGCCGGCCCGGTGCCGGCCGGGTCCGACAGGCCGCCCAGTTCCAGCAGGCCGTCGCTCAGCCGGCGGCGGGTGGGCGGTTTGCCCAGCACACGGCAGTGTTCGAGCCGCCCGGTGAGCTGGCTGGCCAGGGCGTCGGCGTGGGCGGTGAGCACCAGCACCGGTTTGCCGGTGGTGTCCGCCAGCCGCTCCACCAGAGGCGTCAGTGGCGAAGGGTCGGGCAACGAGGCGGGCGCGGCGAGCAGAAAATAGTCCGTGTTGGCCACGGTGCCGGCCTCCAGGTGGCTGTCTAGCTGTTCCAGGGCCTGCAGTTCGGTGACTTGCATGCGCCAACCGCTGAGCATGTGATACAGAGCCAGACGCGCGTGCTCATTGGCTTCCACCAGGGTGACGCTGAGACCGCGCAGGGCCAGTGGGCCGGGCTCCGGCTCGCCGCCGTCGTCCCGTTCGGCGCGCACCGTGAACCAGAAGGTAGAGCCGCGCCCGGAGGTGCTGTCGATGCCGATCTCGCCGCCCATGCCTTCCACCAGCCGTTTGCAGATCGCCAGGCCCAGGCCGGTGCCGCCTTCGCGACGGCGGGCGCTCTGGTCCACCTGAGTAAAGGCATTGAAGAGGTTTTTCTGCAGGTCCGGGGAGAGACCGTTGCCGGTGTCGGTGACGGTAACCTTGACCACCGCTTCGGCGCCGCGCTCCTCCTCCAGCATGGCGCGCACCACGATGGAGCCGCGCTCGGTGAATTTGATCGCGTTGCTGACCAGATTGGTGAGCACCTGGCGGATGCGCAGCGGGTCGCCGAGCAGGCCGGTGGGCACGTCGGAGTATATAATCGCCGCCTGCTCCAGGCCTTTTTCCTGGGCCATGGGCGCGAGCATGGTCTGCACGTCCTCGATGATGTCGTGCAGGTCGAGCGGAATATGCTCCAGGGACAACTTGCCGGCTTCGATTTTGGAAAAGTCGAGAATGTCGTTGATGATCGACAGCAGGGACTCGGCGCTCTTGCGGATGGTGCCCAGATAATCCTGCTGGCGGGGCGACAGACTGGAGCGTTCCAGCAGCCGTGTGAAGCCGATAATGCCGTTCAGCGGAGTGCGGATTTCATGGCTCATATTGGCCAGGAATTCCGACTTGATCTGGCTGGCCTTGAGCGCTTCCTTGCGGGCCATGTCCAGCTCGATATTCTGGATTTCGATGGTCTCCAGCGTCTCGCGCAGATCCTGGGTGGCTTGATCCACGTTTTGCTGCAGCTCCGCCTGGGCCTCGTCCAGCGCCGCCACCATATTGCCAAGGGCGTCTTCCAGCTCTTTCAGTTCACCCTGGGCGCCCGCCGCCGGGGGCGGGCTGAGATCGCCATCGCGGACCCGGCGCACCGTTTCCACCAGGGTTTCCACCGGCCGGGTCAGCCGCTGCGCGAAGCGCGCCGCCGGCACCACCGCCAACAGGACCAACAGCAACACCACGCCGATCATCGCCAGCACCGCCTCGAGAATTTCCACGTGCTGGCCCTGGCGGGAAAATTCCACCGTCAGCAGCCGGTTGTCCTGGCCGGGCAGGGCGCGCACCAGTTGCCAACTGGAATCGGTGACCAGGCGGCGACCGCCATCTTCCAGGCGTTCCGTGGCCTCGACCGGGCGCAGCCGGGGGCCGGCGTGGGACTGCCGGCCGTCGTCGTCGAGCAAGGTGGCGGCGCGCACGTCCGGTTCTTCCAGTATCGCGCGCAGCAGCGGCTCGTAGGCTTGTGCGCCGGCGCTGTCCAGAGCCGCCAGGCGGGCGGCGTAGCTATCGATGATCAGTTGCTGGCGGTGGGCGGTGTCGGCGCGTACCTCCAGCACCCGGTTGACCAGCGTGTAGCCGCCGATCACCAGTGCCGCCAAGAAGGCGGGCAGGACGGTCATCACCAAGATGCGCGTGCGCAGGCTGGAATGGGCCATGGGTCCCCTGAAATCCTGTGTTGCCAGTATTGGTTGCGTTTGTTATTTCGCCATTATGCCGCAGTTGGCGGCCGACGCATCCCGCCCTGTCTTGAGATACAATGCCCGCCATGACCTACAAGACGATTGAATCCACGGTGGGCCACACGCCACTGGTGCGCCTGCAGCGCCTGCCGGGGAACACGACCAACACTCTTCTGGTGAAGCTGGAAGGCAATAACCCGGCCGGTTCGGTCAAGGACCGCCCGGCACTGAATATGATCATCAAGGCGGAACAACGCGGCGAGATCAAGCCCGGCGACACTCTGATCGAGGCGACCAGCGGTAATACCGGCATTGCTCTGGCAATGGCCGCCGCCATGCGCGGCTATAAAATGAAGCTGATCATGCCCGCCAACCAGAGCCAGGAGCGGCGCGACGCCATGGCCGCCTACGGCGCTGAGTTGATCTCCGTGACCAAGGAAGAAGGTATGGAAGGGGCCCGCGATCTGGCTCAGTCGATGCAGGCCGAAGGCCAGGGCCGGGTGTTGGACCAGTTCGCCAATCCGGACAATCCGCTGTCCCATTACGAGAGCACCGGGCCGGAGATCTGGCAAGAAACCGGCGGCGCGATCACCCATTTCATCAGTTCCATGGGCACCACCGGCACCATCATGGGCTGCAGCCAGTTCTTCAAAGAGAAGAACCCGGAGATCCAGATCGTCGGCCTGCAACCCACCGACGGCGCTTCGATCCCTGGTATCCGCCGCTGGCCGGAAGCGTATCTGCCGAGCATTTTCGACGCCGCCCGGGTGGACCGCGTGGTCGACATGGGGCAGGACCTGGCGGAGCGGACCATGCGTCGGCTGGCCCGCGAGGAAGGCATCTTCTGCGGGGTCTCCTCCGGTGGCGCCGTGGCGGCGGCGCTGCAACTCAGCGAAGAACTGGAAAACGCGGTGATCGTGGCGATTGTGTGCGACCGCGGCGACCGTTATCTGTCCACCGGGGTATTTACCGAGGAGAGCAACCCGGAGGCCGGACAATGAACGTCTTGGTATTCGACATCGAAACGGTCCCCGATCTGGAAGGCGGCAGCCGTATTTACGACCTGGAAGGGCTTAGCGACAAAGACACCGCCAGTGCCTTGTTCAACCTGCGTCGTCAGGAGAACGGCTCCGAGTTTCTGCGCCTGCACCTGCATCGAGTGGTAGCGATTTCGGTAGTACTGCGTTCCGCCCAGGGGGTCAAAGTGTGGTCCCTGGGGGATGAAGACAGCAGCGAGAAAGAGCTGATCGAGCGCTTTTACGATGGCATCGACCGTTTCACGCCGCAGATCGTCAGTTGGAACGGCGGTGGTTTCGATTTGCCGGTGCTCAATTACCGTGCCCTCAAGCACGGCGTGGTGGCGCGCCGCTTCTGGGAAACCGGCAACGAAGACACCAGCTTTCGTTTCAATAATTATCTCAGCCGCTTTCATCAGCGCCATCTGGATTTGATGGAACAGCTCGCCATGTTCAACGGTCGCGCCAACGCGCCGCTGGACCAGATCGCCACCCTGCTGGGCTTCCCCGGCAAGATGGGCATGAGCGGCGCCAAGGTGTTCGACACCTTCCAAGCCGGTGACCTCAAGGCGATCCGCGATTACTGCGAAACCGATGTGCTCAATACCTGGCTGGTGTTCCTGCGTTTTCAATTGATGCGCGGCGAACTCGACGCCACCGGCTACGAACAGGAACTGACCCTGCTCCGGGATTACCTGAAAGCCGAAGGGCACCCGCACTTTCTGGCGTTCCTCGAAGCGTGGGAAGCCGCTGGCAATTAACAGTGAACAGTTAATAGCGGCGCGAGCAAGGCGGCTGGAATCCGAACGGTCCGAGGCCGTGCCCGGCCTTTTGGCGCGGCCCGTGGCGGTTCTGTTTCGGCCAATCCGTGCCGCGCGCCACTGTTAACTATTCACGATTAACTCTTAACTGAATTTGATTTATGGCCCGACGTCGTAAAAAACGGCTGCCGGAAACTCCGGTGGCCGCCACTATTGAAAGCCTCAGCCACGATGGCCGGGGCATCGCCCGTCTGGACGGCAAGACCACCTTCATCGACAACGCCCTGCCCGGCGAGCAGGTGTTTTTCCAATACACCTTCATGCGCCGCCGATTCGATGAGGGCCGGGCGGTGGAAGTGCTCGATCCGTCTCCGCACCGGGTTACGCCACCCTGCGCCCACAGCCTGATTTGCGGCGGCTGCAGCTTGCAGCATATGCACCCGGAGGTTCAGATCGAACGCAAGCAAGCGGTGCTTGCCGAGCAACTGGATCACTTCGGCGGTCTGCGTCCGGAGCGCTGGCTGGAGCCGCTCACGGGGCCGCTCACCGGCTACCGGGGCAAGGCCCGGCTGGGCGTGAAATACGTTGAGGCCAAGGGGAAAACCCTGGTCGGCTTCCGCGAGAAGCGCAACAGCCTGATCGCCGATCTGGACCAGTGCGAAGTGTTGATCCCCGAGGTCGGGCACCGGCTGCGCGCGCTGCGTGGTCTGATCGATGGCCTCGACGGCCGCCGGCGCTTGCCGCAAATCGAAGTGGCCCAGGGCGACGACGCGGTGGCCCTGGTGTTCCGGCACCTGGACCCGCTGTCTCAGGCCGACCAGGACAAGCTGGTGGCGTTCTGCCGCGAGCACGATTTTCAGTGCTATCTGCAACCCGGCAACGAAAGCACCGTGCACCGGGTGTGGCCGGAAGAGGGCGAGGAAAGGCTGTACTACCGGCACGCCGAGGCGGACGTGGAGATGGCCTTCCACCCGGCGGATTTCACCCAGGTCAATGCCGAGATCAATCGCAGCATGGTGCCCTTGGCATTGGAATTGCTGGAGGTGCAGGCGCACCATCAGGTGCTCGATTTATTTTGCGGTCTGGGCAATTTCACTATTCCGGCGGCGCGCCAAGCCGCCGGGGTGGTGGGGGTCGAGGCCAGTGACGCCATGGTGCGGCGCGGCTACGAGAACGCCCGCCGCAACGGCCTGGAGAATCTGGCCTTCCACGCCTGGGATTTGAGCCGTGAGCCTCAGGGCCAGCCCTGGGCGCGGCAACGCTATGAACGGGTGCTGCTGGACCCGCCACGCAGTGGCGCACTGGAGATGGTCCGCATGATGCCCCATTTCGGTGCGGAGAAACTGGTGTACGTTTCCTGCAATCCGGCCACATTGGCGCGGGACGCCGGGGAACTGGTGGCTAGGGGTTACCGTCTCAGTGACGCCGGGGTGATGGACATGTTCCCACACACCGCGCATGTGGAATCAATTGCCGTGTTCGACCGTCGTTAGAGGACGATCGTTGTTAGAGGATAGCCAATGGTAACCGTACGCCGGAAACAGCCCGCTGAAGCGAATGCGCGGGACTGGCACGCATGGCTGGAACAACTTAACGCCCGGGTGCCGGTACGCGACCCGGAGACGCTGGAACGGGCCTGCGCCCTGGCCGAGCAATGTGAACACGCCGGCGAGGCGGCCGGCCGGCATTGGCCCTACGGCAAGGGCTGCCTGACCATCGGTCTGGAAATGGCCGATGTGCTTGCCGACCTGGGGGCCGACGCCGAGGCGCTACCCGCCGCGGTGCTCTACCGGGCGGTGCGCGAGGGACAACTGACCCTCACGGACATCACCGAGCAGTTCGGCGAGCCGGTGGCGCGACTGATCGAAGGCGTGCTGCGCATGGCTGCCATCGGCACCAGCCTTAACCCCACACGCAAGGTGGTGCTCGGTCAGCAGGACGGCCAGTTGGACAACGTCCGCAAGATGCTGCTGGCGATGGTCGATGACGTTCGCGTGGCGCTGGTCAAGCTGGCGGAACGGACGGTGATCATTCGGGCGGTGAAAGAATCCGAACCGGAACGTCAGCAAAAAGTCGCTCGCGAGATTTTCGATATTTACGCGCCGCTGGCCCATCGCCTGGGCGTCGGTCAGTTGAAGTGGGAACTGGAAGACCTGTCGTTTCGTTATCTGCAGCCCGGCGCCTACAAGAAGATCGCCAAGCTGCTGGATGAAAAGCGTCTCGACCGGGAAAGCTACATTGACGAGGTGATCGACAGCCTGCGGGGCCATCTGGACCGCAACGGCATCAAGGGCACCCAGGTGTACGGCCGCGCCAAGCACATCTACAGCATCTGGCGGAAGATGCAGAAAAAGCACCTCGATTTCGGCGAGGTGTATGACGTGCGCGCGGTGCGCGTGCTGGTGCGTGAAGAACGCGACTGCTACGCCGCCCTGGGTATCGTTCACTCGCTGTGGAAGCATGTGCCCAAGGAATTCGACGACTACATCGCCAGCCCCAAGGAAAACGGCTACCAGAGCCTGCACACCGCCGTGGTGGGGCCGGAACGCAAGATGCTGGAAGTGCAGATCCGTACCTTCGATATGCACGAAGAGGCGGAGTTGGGCGTATGCGCCCACTGGCGCTACAAGGAAGGCAGCAAAGCGGGCCGCAAAAGCCAGTCCTACGAACAGCGGATCGCCTGGCTGCGCCAGGTACTGGAGTGGCACGACGAACTGGGCGACAACGCCGACACCATGATCGACGAACTCAAGCACGGCCTGGTCAGCGACCGGGTCTATGTGTTCACTCCGGATGGTCATGTGGTGGACCTGGAAGCCGGCGCCACGCCGGTGGATTTCGCCTACCACATCCATACGGAGGTGGGGCACCGCTGCCGGGGCGCCAAGGTGAACGGCCGTATCGTGCCGCTCAACTACAACGTCAACACTGGCGAACAGGTGGAAATCCTCACCGCCAAGGAAGGCGGCCCCAGCCGCGACTGGATGACGCCGTCGCTGGGCTACGTGGCCACCTCCTCGGCGCGGGCGCGCATTCAGCAGTGGTTCAAGCGCCAGGATCGGGATGTGCACATCGCCCAGGGCCGCGCGATTCTGGAGCGCGAGACCTCGCGCCTGGCGCTGGACCGCATCGATCTGGATGCGCTGGCGCCGCAGCTTAATCTGAAAGCCGGCGACGATGTGCTCGCCGCTCTCGGTGCCGGTGATCTGCGCCCGGGGCATGTGGTCAATCAGGCGCAGTCCCTGCTGGGTGACGATCCGCAGCAGGAACTGGCGTTCGTGCCGGCGCGCTCCAAGGCCTCGGAAGGTGGCGATGTGACCATCCAGGGCGTCGGCAACCTGCTCACTCACATGGCCGCCTGCTGTCGGCCGGTCCCCGGCGATCAGGTGATGGGCTTTATCACCCAGGGCCGTGGCGTCACCGTGCACCGCGCCGACTGTCACAACCTGCTCGCCATGCAAGGCGAAGAACCCAACCGGGTGATCGAGGTGAGCTGGGGCGAGGCGGACCGCATCTTTTACCCGGTGGACATTTTCCTGCGTGCCTGGGACCGTCAGGGGTTGCTGCGTGATGTCATCGCGGTACTCGCCAACGAGAAGGTCAATGTCACCGCCGTGCACACCGAATCGCACACCGAGGACAATACCGCCACCATGTTGTTGACCCTGGAGATCGCCTCGCTGGGTGGCTTGGGTAAGGTGCTGGCGAAGATGGATCAGCTCAAAGGTGTCCTTGAAGTGCGGCGCTACAAGAAATAGAGGCCTCGCGGCCGGAGCACTCTCATGTCCGATAGCTCTCAACCTTCCGCCGAAGCACCGATCGCCGAGCTGCTGGCGATCATGGCGCGGCTGCGCGACCCGGATGGCGGCTGCCCCTGGGATTTGAAACAGGACTTCGACAGCATCGTCCCCTACACCGTGGAGGAAGCCTTCGAGGTGGCCGAAGCGGTGGCCCGCCGTGATTACCCGGAGCTTAAGGAAGAGCTGGGTGACCTGTTATTGCAGGTGGTGTTCCATTCACAGATGGCCCGCGAGCAAGGGCTGTTCGATTTCAACGACGTGGTGGCGGTGCTCAACGAAAAAATGGTGCGCCGCCATCCGCACGTGTTCGCGGACCAGACCGCCGAGGACGAACAGGCGGTAAAGGTGAACTGGGAGGCCATCAAGGCCGAGGAACGAGCCCGCAAGGGCCGTGAGCACGACAGCGCCCTGGACGGTGTGCCGGAGGGCTTGCCCGCCCTGCAGCGTGCCCACAAGCTGCAGAAAAAAGCCTCCAAGGTGGGGTTTGACTGGCGCGCCTCGGCGCCGGTGCGCGCCCACGTGGACAGCGAACTGCAGGAACTGGACCAGGCCCTGGCGTCCGGTGATCGCGATGCCATCGAGGATGAATTCGGCGATGTGTTGTTCACGCTGGTCAATCTGGCCCGGCACCTGAAGCTCGACCCGGACCTGGCCCTGCGCCGCGCTTCGGACAAGTTCGAGGGCCGCTTCCGCCACGTCGAACAATTGGCCGGCGCGCCGCTCTCCGATTTCGACGACGACCGGCTCGATCTTTTCTGGCGCCAGGCCAAACGCGACGACCGCTGATAGCCGCAAAGATCGCCTAGTGGGAGCGGGCCCTGCCCGCGAAAGGGAGCAGCGCTCCCGGCAGGATGCCAGAGACCTGTCTACCGGCATCACAAACAACCTCTCTGGAATTCCGCGGGGCAACCTTTGCCGGGTGGCTAAAGCCACCCTTTCGCGGTCAAGGCCCGCTCCCACAAAAGCGTCCGCCCCTGAATCCTTCATCCCCGAAAGTTCCCAATGAAATAAAAACTTCACATTACAGAAACTTTTCCGTCATCGCTGCTCCCCATACTCCGCCCCCAAGCACTCAAGATGTTCCGGCGGACCAGCTAAGCGTGACCGGAGCATCTATCTGCTTCTCAAAATTGCCTGATTGATAGGAGATGCTCCGATGAAAAAGAACTTGCTTGCGATCGCTGTGGGGGCGGCCCTTGCTTCGCCGATGATGATGCCGGGCGTAGCCCTGGCCGACGGTCCGAAAGTATACGGTAAGGTTAACGTTTCCCTGGAGAACATGAACTACGATCCGGCTCCCGGTGCCCCGAACAACGACGACGAGTGGGAACTGCAGAGCAACGCATCCCGCCTGGGCGTTAAGGGCGACTTCGACCTGGACGTAGCGGACCTGAAAGCGGTCTATAAAGCGGAATTCGAAATCAGCGTGGATGACGGTGACAAGAGCGGTCAGACCTTCTCCCAGCGCAATATTTATGGTGGTTTTCAGGGCGGCTTCGGTACCCTGATCGCGGGTAAATTCGATACCCCCACCAAGAAAGCACAGATGGACGTTGACCAGTTCAACGATCTGGACGGCGATATCAAGAACATCGCCGCCGGTGAAAACCGCGTTTCCAACATCATCCAGTACAGCACGCCCAAGCTGGCTGACCTGGTGACTTTGAACCTGGCTTTCATCCCCAACGAAGACAACGATGACTTCGACGGCGACGGTGAGAACGAAAACGGCCTGGCCGACAGCAGCTCAATCTCCCTGACCATGGAGAAAGATGCTTTCTACGCGGCACTGTCCCGTGACACCGATATCCAGGACGACCTGATTGTCGACGGCACCGGCCTGCCGGTCTCCGTACTGGACATCACTCGCGTGGCCGCCGGCCTGAACATGGACGTGTTTGAAGTGGGCGCCCTCTACCAGATCGCAGAAGAGTCCGAAGGTGACGGCGAAGAAAACAGCTACGTGGTCAGCGGCGCATTCAAGATCGACCGTGTGAAGTTGAAAGCTCAGTACGGCATGGTCGACGGTGATCAGACCGACAACGAAGGCACTCAGTACGCCTTCGGCGCGGACTACAAGCTGGCTAAAAACAGCAAGGTCTACGCCTACTTCAACGAACTCACCTACGAAGATGGCAACACCGGTGACGAAGAAGAGCAGCGCACCCTGGGTGTTGGCATGGAACACAAATTCTAAAACGCATCATCGGAGCGGCGGCGACGCCGCTCTTTCTGTCCTCGACGCAAGTGACAGTTGCCCGCCTTTACGGCGGGCTTTTTTTTGTTGGAGCGGGCTGTGGGAGCTTGCTTTGTGGGAGCGGGCCCTGCCCGCGAAAGGGAGCAAAGCTCCCGGCAGGATGCCAGAGACTTTTCTAACAGCAGCACAAACAGCGTCTCTGGAATCCCGCCGGCCGGCTTTGCCGGCCTTTCGCTTGCAAGGCAAGCTCCCACAAATCGAGCTTCGTAGAATGGTCCTGGCGGTTGTCTGGACCCGGTGCGGGCTTCCTGGAGAGAAAAGAAACCTCATTTCCCGCGAAAGTGCGATGAACCTTTTTTTGCCTGCCTTTCCGGTCCCGGGAAATGAACCTGGAAAAGGGCGCTATTCCGGTTTGGTTGAGTCACAAAAGCGTCATATAGTGCACCCTTCGTGAGAACCCGAACAACAAGGGAGAAGGGACATGAACAAAGTTACCCGGCTGGCCGCTCCGGCGCTGGCCCTGGCGGCGACCATCGGCGCGCCACTGACCGTGCAGGCGGCCCCGGAATTTTATGGCCGGGTGAACGTCAGTCTCGACCACTTATCCGACTACCCCGACGGCTCCCTGTCCGGCCAACTCAATGACGTGGACGCCGGTCAGTCGCCTCTGGAGCAGGGCTGGTTCCTGGAAAGCAACAGCTCCCGTTTGGGCGTGCGCGGTCGTGAGCCGCTGGACGTGGGCGACCTCACTGTCCTCTACCAATTGGAAGTGGGGTACGACGTGGACGGGGACGGCGGTGATACCTTCTCCACCCGTAACAGTTTCGTGGGGCTCGGTTCGGTAATCGGTGAGGTGTTCGCCGGTCGCTACGACAGTCCGGTGAAAATGGCGGAAGGGCGCGTCGACCAGTTCAATAACACCGCCGCCGATATCGGTGGCTACTTCTTCGGCCAGCGTCGCAACAGCAATACTTTGAACTGGAAAAGCCCGAAGTGGGGCGGTTTGGTGATGCGCGCGCAATTGGCACCCGGCGAAGGCGACCAGTCCGGCGATGAAGAGAAAGACAGCCTTGCCGACACCTTCGGCCTGTCCGCCACCTGGACCGGCGGCAATCTTTACGCGGCTCTGGCTTACGAACACGGGTACCAGGAAGTGGACAACCCGGCGCCGCCGCCGGCATTGGTGGACGCCGACCGGGATCTTCTGCGTGGCACCTTGGGCCTGGCCCTGGGCGCCCTGGATCTGGGTGCCATGGTGGAGCAACTGCGTATCGATCCGGATGCGGCCGGCGCCGACCGGGCCGATGCAACGTCCTATGTGGTCAGTGCCGGCTGGCGGTTGTTTCCCCGCTTGACCCTTAAGGCGCAGGCCGGTCGTTTCGATGGGGACGATCTGGGCTATGAGGATGACATCCTCACCGCCGGTGCCGATTACAAACTGGGTCAGCAGACCAAGGTCTATGGCCTGGTGTCGGCGTCGGACGCTACCGTTACCTATCCGGGTGGCCTGGATGGGGACGACAGCGGCAGCCTGTTTTCAGTGGGGATGGAACATAAGTTCTGAACGGTGGCGGATGTCGGGTTACGGCCTGCGGCCTAATAACCCGACTTCCATTGCCCGACGTTATTGCCAGCGTTTGAGCGCCAGTGAGGCGTTGGTGCCGCCGAAGCCGAAGCTGTTGCTGAGCACCAGGTTGGGGCGCTGGTCGTTGCTTTTTTGCAGCACGGGCAGCCCCTCGGCGTCGGCATCCAGCTCGCTGATATTGGCGGAGCCGGCGGTGAAGCCGTCGCGCATCATCAGCAGGCAATAGATCGCCTCCTGCACGCCGGCGGCGCCCAGGCTGTGGCCGGAGAGGCTCTTGGTGGAGCTGATCGACGGCACCTTGCCGTCGCCGAACACCTCACGAATCGCTTTCAGCTCGGCCAGATCGCCCACCGGGGTACTGGTGCCGTGGGCGTTAATGTAATCCACCTCATCATCCACGGTGGCCAATGCCTGGCGCATGCAGCGCGCCGCGCCTTCGCCGTTGGGGGCGACCATGTCATGGCCGTCGCTGGTGGCGCCGTAGCCCACTACCTCAGCGTAGATCCTGGCGCCACGGGCCTTGGCGTGCTCCAACTCTTCCAGCACCACCATGCCGCCGCCGCCGGCGATCACGAAGCCGTCGCGGGTGGCGTCATAGGCCCGGGACGCGGTTTCGGGGGTGTCGTTGTATTTGCTCGACAGGGCGCCCATGCCATCGAACAGGCAGCTCAGGGTCCAGTGCTCTTCCTCGCCACCGCCGGCGAACACCATATCCTGTTTGTTCAACTGGATCTGCTCCACGGCGTTGCCGATGCAATGCGCGCTGGTGGCGCAGGCAGAGGCGATGGAGTAGTTGATGCCCTTGATCTTGAACGGTGTTGCCAGGCAGGCGGACACGGTGCTCGCCATAACCCGGGGCACCATATAGGGGCCGACGCGCTTGACCCCGCGGCTGCGGGCGATGTCGGCGGCCTCCACCTGATTAAAGGAAGAGTGGCCGCCGGAGCCGGCGATCAAACCGGTCCGCTCGTTGCTGACGTCCGCCTCTTCGAGACCGGCATCGGCGATGGCCTGCTGCATGGCCACATAGGCGTACGCGGCGGCGTCGCCCATGAAGCGGCGCGGCTTACGGTCGATATGGTCTTCCAGGTTGATATCCGGCGTCCCTGCGATCTGGCTGCGCATGCCCATTTCCTTATAGGCTTCCTTGAAGCGGATGCCCGGGAGGCTGTCCCGCAGCGCCTGGGAAACCTTGTCCGCCTCGTTGCCGAGGCAGGACACGATTCCCAGGCCGGTAATCACGACGCGACGCATATGGTGCTCCATCAAGGTGATATTGTCGTATTCAGCGGGGCGCTAGAACCCTTCCGTCGAGGTAAACAGGCCGACCCGCAGGTCTTTGGCCTCGTAAATGTCCTCACCGTCCACCGACACCACGGCGTCGGCGATACCGAGAGTGAGTTTGCGGGCGATCACCCGTTTCACATTGATCCGGTAGGTCAATTTCTTGGCGGTGGGCAGCACCTGACCGGAAAATTTGACCTGACCCACGCCCAGGGCGCGACCCCGACCGGGATTGCCCAGCCAGCCGAGGAAGAAGCCCAGCAATTGCCAGGTGGCGTCCAGGCCCAGACAACCCGGCATCACCGGGTCGGTCTCGAAGTGGCAATCGAAAAACCACAGGTCCGGGTGGATATCCAGTTCCGCGACAATCTCACCTTTACCGTAAGCGCCACCGCTGTCGGCGATATGACTGATACGATCCAGCATCAGCATGCCGGGCAGAGGCAGGCGGGCGTTACCGGGACCGAAAAGCTCGCCATGGGCGCAGGTCAGCAAGTCCTCGTAGGAATAGGCGGACTTTTGATCCGGATTAACATTATTCACGCTATTTGTGCTCAAACTGGTTACTCCACGCAGGCCGGGTTGGTGTCGAGCATCCATTGTTTTCACTCAGTATGGAACGGATCGGGCCCGATTCGTTCCAACCCGCCGGTGATAGTGTATGGACACTTGATGACCTTTTGACTGCAAAATGGCGACGCTTTAAACAGAGTGTCGACCCTGATGTTTTCGACATACTAGCAGAGCGGCGTCGCCGGGCACGACCGGTAAGCATCTCAAAATATGTCCACGACGTCGCGCCGCCGTCCCCGGTGGCGCGCCCGCGGGCTTGCAAAGCGCGCCGCATCTGCCGATGATGCGCGCGCACACTCAGCCGGAGGAACAAGGTGGCGGCGGAACTCGGACATCTCTCCCTGTGGGTGGCCCTGGCGGCGGCCCTGGTGTTGGCTATATTTCCCCTGATCGGTGTCTATCGACGGGTGGAGCCCTGGCAACGCTACGCCCGGCCGCTGGCCTGGCTGCAGTGGCTGGCGCTCACGGTGGCCATGGTCTGCCTGGGCTACAGCTTCTACATCAACGATTTTTCGGTCACTTACGTGGCCAACCACAGTAACTCCAACTTGCCTCTGGGCTATCGCCTGTCGGCGATCTGGGGCGGCCATGAGGGCTCATTGTTGCTGTGGGGCTGGATGCTGGGTGGTTGGACCGCTCTGGTGGGGCTGTTCAGCCGTAAAGTGCCCTTGCCCATGGTGGTGCGGGTGCTGTCGGTGATGGGCATGATCGCGGTGGGATTCCTCGCCTTCATGTTGTTTACCTCCAATCCCTTTGACCGCTCTCTGCCCTGGTTTCCGATTGACGGCGCGGACCTCAACCCGTTGCTGCAGGACCCGGGTCTGATTATCCATCCGCCGATGCTCTACATGGGCTACGTGGGCTTTTCGGTGGCCTTCGCGTTCGCCGTGGCCGGTCTGCTGGCCGGCAATCTCGATCCGGCCTGGGCGCGCTGGGCGCGGCCTTGGACCACGGTGGCCTGGAGCTTCCTCACCGTGGGCATAGCGCTGGGTTCCTGGTGGGCGTACTACGAATTGGGCTGGGGCGGCTGGTGGTTCTGGGACCCGGTGGAAAACGCCTCCCTGCTGCCCTGGCTGGCCGGCACCGCGCTGATTCATTCGCTGGCGGTGAGCGAGAAGCGCAACCTGTTCCGCGCCTGGACGGTGCTGCTGGCCATCGTCACCTTTTCCATGAGCCTGCTGGGTACCTTCCTGGTGCGCTCCGGGGTGCTTACCTCGGTGCACGCCTTCGCCAACGATCCCAGCCGCGGTGCGTTCATTCTTGGCTTCCTGGTGGTGGTGGCCGGCGGCGCCCTGACCCTTTTCGCGCTGCGCGCGGGGCGCCTGAAAGGCCAGGGCGGCTTCAAGCCGGTCTCCCGGGAGGCCTTCCTGCTCGGTAATAACCTGATGTTGCTCACCGCCACCTTCGCGGTGTTGATGGGCACGCTGTATCCGTTGCTGGGCGAAGTGCTGGACGTCAAGGTGTCGATCCGCGCCGACTACTTCAATGGTTTCTTCGTGCCGCTCACACTGGTGCTGATGGCAATCCTGGTGCCCGGCATGATCAGTAACTGGAAACGCCAGGATGGGCGCCCCTTGCTACGGCGTATGCTGATGCTGGCCCCGGCGGCCCTGATCGCCGGCTTCTTTGGCGCGCGGTTGCCCGGCGACACGCCCTGGGTCGGCACCCTGGCGATCATGCTGGCGCTGTTCCTGGTGTTCGCGCACCTGGATGACACGGTGCGGCGGTCGCTGGCCTATAACCGGGGTTTCTGGTCTGGTCTGGGTAAACTCGGGCGCGGCTACTATGGCATGGTGCTGGCCCATTGCGGCGTGGCGGTGCTGGTAGCCGGTGTCACCGTGGTCAGTTTCCACGAAGTGGAACGTGATGTGCGCATGGCGCCGGGGGACGTGGCCGAAGTAGGGGGCTACCGCTTCGAATTCGATACCCTTAGCGAGTACGCCGGGCCCAATTTCGATTCCCGCAAGGGCCATTTCCTGGTCAGCCGCGATGGCCGCCCGGTCACTGAAATGAATCCGGAGAAACGCACCTTTCGGGCCAGCGGACAGGTGATGACGGAAGCCGCCATCGACCCGGGCCTGATGCGTGATCTCTACGTGGCGCTGGGTGAACCGCTGGACGGCAACGCCTGGGCGGTGCGTATTTATCACAAGCCGATGATTCGCTGGATCTGGTTGGGCGCGCTGATCATGGCGTTAGGCGGCGCGCTGGCGCTCACCGATGCCCGCTACCGTAAGAAACTGGGCCGCGGCAAAGCGGACGCCGACGGTGAGGTGGTTTATGAGTAAGGCGAGCCCTTGGGTGTTTTTGCCGCTGGTGGCATTCGTGGCGCTGGCGGTGCTGCTCGCCAGCGGTCTGGGCCGCAACCCGGAAGAGCTGCCTTCGGCACTGGCGGGCAAACCGGTTCCGGAATTTTCCCGGCCGTCGTTGCTTAACGACCGGACCCTCACCGAGGAACTGCTCACCGGGCGCTGGCAGTTGCTTAATGTCTGGGGGACCTGGTGCCCGACCTGTTATATCGAGCACCCTTATTTACTGGAGCTGGCCCGGGCCGGCATTCCCATTATCGGGCTGGACTATAAAGACGAAGACGCCAAGGCCCGCGACTATCTGGCCGAGTACGGCAATCCTTTCCGTGAGGTGATCGTCGACGCCGACGGGCAGTTGGGTTTGGATCTGGGCGTCTACGGCGCGCCGGAAACCTTTCTGATCAGTCCGCGCGGTGAAATCGTGCTGCGCCATGTCGGTGAATTGAATCAGCGTGTCTGGGACGAAAAATTCGCGCCGGTATTGCAGCAAGCCGGTGAGAATCCGGGGGTGGCGCCATGAAGCCGGATGTGATGATCCGCATCGCGTTGTTATCGCTGGCCCTGGCCGCTGTTCCGGCGGGCGCCGCCATCGACATTTATCAGTTCGACAGTAATGCCCAGCAGGACCGATTTCATCGTCTCACCGAGGAACTGCGCTGTCCCAAGTGTCAGAATCAGAGCATCGCCGATTCCGACGCGGAAATTTCCCAGGACATGCGCGAGCGGGTGGCGCGGATGATCCGCGAGGGCCATAGCGATGAAGAAATCGTCGGCTTTTTCGTGGCCCGCTACGGTGATTTCGTCAGCTACCGGCCGCCATTGAACGCCAAAACCGCGATTCTTTGGGTGGGACCGTTATCCCTGTTGCTGCTCGGCGGCGTGGGGATCGTACTGCTGGTACGCCGTGCCAGCCGGGAAGCGGAGGAAGACGATCAATGAGTCCGTTAATTGTGCTCGGGCTGGTACTGCTGGCGGCCCTGTTGGTGTGTTTTCTACTGTGGCGGCGCGAGAGCCGCGCCGCCGGCGCCGCCGTATCGGTGACCGGGCTGGCATTGCCGTTGCTGGTGGTGGCGGTGGCCGGGCTCGGCTACCTGACTCTGGGGCTGGACCGGAACACGTTGGACTGGCTCGCCGACCAGCGCCGTTACGATCCAGTGGCCGAGCGAGTGATTGCCGGTGAGGCACCGGGCGAACAGGACCAGGATATTTCCGCTGCCGCCCTGACCCGGGTGTTGCAGGCGCGGCTGGTGCGCGAGCCGAGCCTGCCCGGTTGGTACACGCTTGGCTTGCTGTACGATCAGTTGGGCGCGCCGGCGCAAGCTCAGGAAGCGGCGCGGCGAGCGTTGCGGATCGACCCGGGTGACGCCGCCGCGCGGCTGTTGCTGGCGCGCGGTCTGATCGCCCAGGCCGATGGTCGTCTCACTGACGAGGCCCACGCGCAGATCCGCCGCGTGCTGGCCGATAACCCCAACCACGACGGCGCGCTGATGCTGCAGGCCATGGCCGCCAGTGAAGCGCGCCGGTTTGATCTGGCCGCCTCCTCATGGCGGACGTTGCTGGCCCGTCACGGCGACGGCGAGGCCGGCGCTCTGATACGTCAGGGTCTGGAACAGGCCGAGCAGCAGCGACAGCGTAGCGCACGCCTTCAGGGTCTGACGGTGACCGTGAACGCCGGGGATATCCCTGCGGGCGGCACCTTATTCGTGTTCCTGCGGCGAGCCGGCGAAAGTGGCGGTCAGCCGCTGGCGGCCCGGCGGGTGCTGGCGGAGTCGTTCCCGATCGACGTTACACTGCGACCCGGCGACTGGCTGCAGCCCTATCCGGAGCAACTGGATCAGTTGCGCGTGGCGGCCCGCTATACACCGGCGCCGGGTTCCGACGTCGGTGAGGCTAACCTCAGTGCGCCACTGGTCCCCCTGGACCTGCAACAACGGCCAGCGGCCAATGTCACCATCCGCCGCTAGACGCGGCGGACTGACTAAGGTCGCCCTTGTACCCGGGGGACCCGCACGGTAAAGTTCCCCCCCTTCGGGCGAGGGGAGCTCCTGACGCCCCTTCCATTCGCGGCAAAACGGAGAATCCTATGCGTGTCATCCTGCTTGGCGCGCCCGGTGCGGGTAAGGGCACTCAGGCGCAGTTCATCAAGGACGAATTTTCCATTCCCCAGATCTCCACCGGCGATATGCTGCGAGCCGCGGTGAAGGCGGGCACCCCCCTGGGCCTGGAAGCCAAGAAAGTGATGGATGCCGGTGGTTTGGTATCCGACGACATCATTCTCGGTCTGGTCAAAGAGCGTATCGCCGAAGACGACTGCAACAACGGTTTCCTGTTTGACGGCTTTCCCCGCACCATCCCCCAGGCTCAATCGCTGGTGGACGAGGGTGTTAACATCGACTTCGTGGTGGAGATCGATGTGGACGATGAGGAAATCATCGAGCGCCTCAGCGGTCGCCGCGTGCACCCTGCCTCCGGCCGGGTGTATCACGTCAAGCACAATCCGCCCAAGGAAGCCGGTAAGGACGATGAGACCGGCGACGAGCTGGTGCAGCGCGACGACGACAAAGAAGCCACCGTGCGTAAGCGCCTGGAAGTCTACCAGGAGCAAACCCGTCCGCTGGTCAATTTCTATCAGGAATTGGCGGAAAACGGTGAAACCAAAGCGCCCACCTATGTGCGCGTGGCCGGTGTCGGCAGCGTCGACGATATTCGTCAGCGCATCATGGAAAAGCTGAAAGGCTGAGGCGCCCGATCCTGTGCGAGCGGGCCCGCCCGCGAAAGGCCGGCGCCAGCCGGCCGGCAACGGTTGCCGCGCAGGATCCCAGAGCCCTTTCCACAAAAGCCCAACCTCCAGTAAACCTCCTATCACCCCGATAGCGTGCCCCCGGCGCCCGTCTCACCTATCATTCACACTTCATTGGTTGTGATGCGCGCCTCCTTTTAACGTGCGTTCAGGAGAAGGCCTGTTATGTCTGCGAATAAACCGGCGGTGGTGTTGGTGAATCTGGGCACCCCGGATGCGCCCACCACGACGGCGGTACGTCGTTACCTCAAGCAATTCCTGTCCGATCCACGGGTCGTGGAAGCGCCCCGTCTGGTCTGGTTCTGGATCCTGCGGCTGATCATTCTGCCGTTGCGGCCGCGCCGGGTGGCGAAGCTTTACGCATCGATCTGGCAGGAGGATTCTCCCATTCGCCTGGTCGCCGAACAGCAAGCCGCGGCCCTCGATCAGCGGCTTGATTGCACCGTGCGCTACGCAATGAGTTACGGCCGTCCCGGCTTTGAGAGCGTACTGGATGAGCTGGCCGATGAAGGCCACGACCATATATTGATTCTGCCGCTGTACCCGCAATATTCCGGTTCCACCAACGGCGCGGTGGCCGACGCGTTGGCGGGGTGGATGAAAACCCGCCGTGAAGTGCCCGGGCTGACCTTGATCAAGGACTACTGGCAAGAACCCGTCTGGCTGGAGGCGGTCACCGAAAGTATTCGTGGTTTCCGTGAACAAAACGGCGTGGCGGAAAAGCTGCTGTTCTCTTTCCATGGCATCCCGGTGTCCTATCAGGATAAAGGCGACCTTTATGGGGAGCGTTGCCACCAGTCCGCGGCGTTGATCGCCGAACGTTTGGGGTTGAGCGCTGAGCAGTGGCAGGTGACCTTTCAGTCGCGCTTCGGGCCGCAGGAATGGCTCAACCCCTATACCGATAAGACCCTGGAAAAATGGGCGCGGGACGGTGTGCGCTCGGTGCAGGTGGTGTGCCCGGGTTTCTCCGCTGATTGTCTGGAAACTCTGGAAGAGATCGATGGCGAGAACCGCGAGGTGTTTGTCGGTGCCGGCGGTGAATCCTTTGCTTATATTCCGGCGCTCAACGCACAGCCCATGCATATTGATGCGCTGGAATCCATGGTCCGCGACCACATATGAAACCGGATTAAGGAAGGTGAAGGCGGGGCGCTCCTTGAAGCGCCCCGTTTTGTTTTTTCTCCCCGAAAAAGTCCGTTCTTTTTGTTTTTTACTGATTCCTACAAACTCCTGATCAAATAATGTACCAAGTGATTTTTTTTTATGCTACTTTCCGACTGTCGCAGAAAAAATGACGTCATAGATTAGGAGATCGATCATGGCCCGAGTAGCGAAAAAAACGAGTGCCAAGAAAAAAACCGCGGCTCGCAAGACCGCCGCACGTAAGAAAACCACCACCACCAACCAGGCCTCGGCTCTGCCGAAGTCGGTAACCAACGCTGAATCCAAGTTCAAACTTCAGGAAAAAGCGGTTGCCCAGACGGAGAAGAAAGTCTCCCAGGCCAGCGAGAAGCTGGACCGCCAGAAGAAAAAAATAGAGGCTGAAAACGATAAACTCACCAAGCTGCGCACCGATCTGGCGGCGAAACGTGACAAAGCGAAGGCCTCCGGCACCGCCGCCGCCAAACGCACCGTGGAAACCGCTCGCGGTCGTATGAACACCCAGCGCCTCAAACTTCAGGATCTGCGCGGCGAGAGCAAACTGATCCGGGCCGAGATCCAGGCGGCCAAGAAAGTGGTCACCCGCGAGAATAAAAAGCTGCGTACCGCGCAGCGTAACCTGACCACCAAGATGCGTGAGTACGAGCGCAAACTGGCGAAAAAAGCCAAAGCGGCTCAGAAGCAGGCGGAACAAAAAGCCAAGCGCGCCGCCCGCAAGGCCGCCGGCAAGAAAACCACGGCTCGCAAGAGCACCGCCAAGCGCGCCACCACCAAGAAGAAGGCGGCCAGCAAAAAAGCCGCCACCCGTCGCCCGGCGAAGAAAACCGCCAGCAAGCGACCCGCCGCCAAGAAGACCGCGGTAAAGAAGACCGCCGCTCGCAAAACCGCGGCACGTAAAGCCCCTCGGAAGAAGGCGGCGGCTAAGACTCCGGCCAAGAGTAACTGACCGGATAGGCCGTCCAGCCCGCAGTAATCGCGCCCCCGTTTATCGGGGGCGCGGTCGTTTCGGGGTGGTGGACGGAGCCTGGACTGGCGGGGCGGAGAGGGTTGGCGCCGCGGCCAATAAAGGTATTGATAACAATTCGCATTAGGGTTATTCTGCTCCCGAGTTTGAGGAGTAGGCGTAGCCATGTACGTTTGTTTATGTAACGGCATCACCGACGGTCAAATACGGGAAGCAGCCGAAAGCGGTTGCGACAGCCTGCGCGATCTTCGTCGGGAACTTGGGGTTGGCAGTCAGTGTGCTAAATGTGCGCGGCACGCCCGTCAGGTATTGCGCGATACCCGTAGCGCTCTGCCGGCGGCCTCCTCACTCTCAGCCAACCGGGGTGAACCGGTGCAGTACTGGCCTCAGACCGCCTGAGGGCATCCTGTAAAGTAAGTCCATCAGCCTCCCAGCCAGGCAACGCCAAGCCAGGGAGCAGGCCCGACAAGCCGCCGGGCAATCTTCTAAAGACTGATTCTCATTAGTATAACTACTTGTATTTACTCGATTTTTTTCGAGCTATCCCTTGTCCGTGTCTTTCTGTTGCTGAACAATAGTCGCCAATACCCCGCCGGCACGGAGAACGGACATGAAAGGCGACAAGAAAGTTATCGAGTTCCTTAATAGCGCACTGGGCAATGAGCTGGTAGCGATTAACCAGTATTTCCTGCACGCCAAGATGTATAAGGACTGGGGCCTTCAGGCGCTCTACGAGCACGAGTACCACGAATCCATCGATGAAATGAAACACGCCGACATGCTGGTCGAGCGGATTTTGTTTCTCGAAGGCCTGCCTAACCTGCAGGATCTGGGCAAGCTGATGATCGGCGAGAACACCAAGGAAATGCTCGCTTGCGACCTCAAACTCGAGCAAATGGCGGTGCCGGACCTGCGTGACGGGATTGAGTACTGCGAATCGGTCCGCGATTACGTGACCCGCGATCTGTTCCGCGAAATCCTGGCCTCCGAAGAAGATCATATCGACTGGCTGGAAACCCAGCTTGGCCTGATCGACAAGGTGGGTCTGGAAAACTATCTGCAAAAACAAATGGAAACCGGCGAAGAATAAATGCTCCGGTGGTGCGTTTGCGCAAGAAATCACCGCCCCCGGCTTGACTCCCCGGGGGGCATTGGGAATAATGCGCGCCTCTTGACGGCCAACGCCGCAAAGACCCGCACCGGTAGCTCAGTTGGATAGAGCATCTGGCTACGAACCAGGAGGTCGGGGGTTCGAATCCTCCCCGGTGCGCCATACAAACAAAAAGGGCCCCGCTCGAAAGAGCGGGGCCCTTTTTGTTTGTATGGCTATACCAGGGAAGTATTTAGAGAACCCCCCAGGGTTCGACAAGCCGGCCCAAGGCCGGCGCAGGACGTCGCCTCCGGCGACGCCCCGAAGGGGTGAGCCCGGCAAAGCCGGACTCATCAATCCTCCCCCCATCCGCGCGCACCAGATCCAGCTCTCTGGCATCCGGCCGGCGGGCCCAGGCCCGCCTTTCGCGAGCAGGCTCGCTCCCACAAGTCCCTCCCACAAATCTCTTCACCTCGCATCACCCCCAAGCCAGGCGCCCCTCTACAAAGCCGCCACCTCACTCACCGCCTCCCACCCTCAACCCAAAAAATGTCAACAATCCCGACCCAAAAAACCACCTCTTTCCCCAAAATCAATCCAGGCCATCCCCATTACCTTGCCTGTTGTCGACAATCCAGCTACATTGCGCTCAATCAGGGCGCCGGATCCCCACCCAAAAGGCGGCGGATTCCCAGCAAACAGCCCTACGCTTGAACCTATCCGGGAGCGGACCATGAACGAGTTATTAGCCCAGGGCGTGCAGCTCATGGTGCTGGGCATGGGCGTCGTGCTCGCCTTTCTGTTGATTCTGGTGGCGGTGATGTCCGGCCTTTCGGCTTTGGTGACGCGCTTCGCGCCCGAGCCTGCCGGCGTTGAACCGGCCGCCGCACCGTCCCCGTCCGGGGTCCTCCCTTCTTCGCGACTGTCTCCACAGCTCTCTAGACAACGAAAGGCGGCCATCCAGGCCGCTGTCCGGCAACACCGCGCCCAACGCTGATCGGAACTCACATGACGACAAAAACGCCTCTCGGCATCACCGACGTGGTGCTGCGCGATGCTCACCAATCCCTGCTCGCCACCCGCCTGCGCCTTGACGACATGCTACCGATCGCGGCAAAGCTCGACCGTATTGGTTTCTGGTCTCTGGAATCCTGGGGCGGCGCCACTTTCGACGCCTGTATCCGTTATCTCGGGGAAGACCCCTGGGAGCGTATCCGTGAGCTGAAAAAAGCGATGCCCAATACCCCTCAGCAAATGTTGCTGCGCGGGCAGAACCTGCTTGGCTACCGGCATTACGCCGACGACGTGGTGGACGCCTTCGTGGCGCGGGCGGCGAAAAACGGCGTGGACGTTTTCCGCGTGTTCGATGCCATGAACGACATGCGCAACATCGAGCGGGCGGTAGCGGCGGTGGTGAAAGAGGGCAAGCACGCCCAGGGCACCATCGCTTACACCGTGAGCCCGGTGCACACCCTGGACGTTTGGGTGGAACAGGGTAAACGCATTGAGGACATGGGCGCCCACTCGGTGGCGATCAAGGACATGGCCGGGCTGCTGACGCCGTACACCGCCTTTGAACTGGTGAGCCGGCTTAAGCAGGCCCTGGATATTCCCGTGCACATGCAGTGCCATGCCACCACCGGGCTATCCACCGCCACCGCGTTGAAGGCCGCGGAAGCGGGGATCGATAACGTCGATACGGCGATTTCGTCGCTGTCGATGACCTATGGCCACAGCCCCACCGAAACCGTGGTAGCGATGCTGGAAGGCACGGA